>Ga0155536_132_pt3 | contig 1137 bp, 1 predicted proteins | sample RifCSPhighO2_12_FD_107193 | JGI IMG/M metagenome (GOLD analysis project Ga0155536, IMG submission 107193) | Candidatus Kaiserbacteria bacterium RIFCSPHIGHO2_12_FULL_56_13 | reverse complement strand
TTTCCCTATAAAGAGGGCGACGCGCTTGTCGTGAAACAGGTCATTTCGCATGAATAATTTTCTGCACATACAATTTTCGTCCTATAGGTCAAATATTGTATGCAACGCATCATGAGCAAAATGCCAAATGAGTTAACGATTGCGGAAGCCGCGCGCGCCTTGCGCGCGCGGGAGGTTTCTGTGCGCGAGTTATGGGATGCGTGCCGCGCTGAGGCAATAAAGCGCAACCCGGAGCTGAACGTCTTTCTCGAGATTTTCGATACTGACAAAGAGGCGATCGAGGCCTCGCAGGCACGCATCGATAGGGAAAGAGAGGCCGCGCCGCTTCTTTGCGGCATCCCGCTTGCGGTCAAAGACAATATTCTAATTGAAGGGCATGTGGCGAGCGCGGCTTCGAAAATGCTTGCGAATTACACAGCGCCCTACAGCGCGACCGTCATTGAAAAGCTGAAAACACAAGGCGCGTTGTTTATCGGCCGCACCAATATGGACGAGTTTGCTCTCGGCGGCTCGACCGAAAACTCTGCATTTGGCGTGACGAAAAATCCGCACGATACTTCGCGGGTCGCGGGCGGGACCTCCGGCGGCTCAGCGGCCGCAGTTGCCGCGCATTTGTGCATTGCGGCGCTTGGTTCGGATACCGGCGGCTCGGTCAGGAATCCCGCGAGCTTCTGCGGCGTTGTGGGGATGAAGCCCACCTACGGCGCGGTCTCGCGGCATGGGCTTATCGCCGCCGCTTCTTCCTTCGATCAGATTGGCCCGCTCGCGAAGTCTCCCGAGGATGCGCGGATACTTTTTAATGCGATTTCCGGCTTTGACGCGAGCGATTCCAATTCGATTGAACTTAAAGACAGTGAAGGGAAGGTGCAGAGAGTCGGTATCCCGCGCGCTCTTCTCGAAGGCGTTGACGCAGAAGTACGAAAAGCTTTTGATGGTGCTCTTGTCAAATCTGGTGCAGAGATTGTTGACATCGACCTGCCGCTTGCGGGTATTGCGGTCGCCGCCTACTACATCATCAACTTTGCCGAGGTCTCTGCGAACCTCGCGCGTTTCGACGGTATCCGCTATGGGCTCGCTTCGCGCGGGGAGAAATTGCTTGATGACTATATCCTCTCTCGCACGGGAGGGTTCGGGCCT
>Ga0155536_124_pt1 | contig 1478 bp, 2 predicted proteins | sample RifCSPhighO2_12_FD_107193 | JGI IMG/M metagenome (GOLD analysis project Ga0155536, IMG submission 107193) | Candidatus Kaiserbacteria bacterium RIFCSPHIGHO2_12_FULL_56_13 | reverse complement strand
TTAAAAGCGCGCGGCGTCTGCGCCGCGCGCTCCTGCGTATGTATGGGGTCAAAAAGCTCGGGCTCATCATCACCGACTCGACGAGCATCCCGCTCCGGCGGGGCGCCATCGGCATCGCGCTCGCCTGGGACGGCCTTGACCCTCTGCGTGATTATCGAGGCACACCCGACATCTTCGGCCGAGCCTTCACCATCGAGCTCGCGAATATCGTTGATGGCCTCGCCGCCGCCGCAGTCCTCGCCATGGGCGAAGGGAAAGAGCAGACGCCCGTAGTTGTCATCCGCGACGCGAAGAACATCGTATTAAAAAATCGTTCTCGGGCCCGCGATCAACTTATGGTCACTCCAGAAGACGACCTTTTTGCTCCGCTTCTTTTCACTGGGCGTAAATGGAAGCGTAATAAAAAGAACGACGGCTCGTGATGGCCGTCGTTCAGGGACTGATGATAGGAGGGAACAATTTATGTTCGTGCAATTTGAGCAATGAAAGCATCTCCTCCCAAAGAGACTTGATTATCCTGTGCTTCTTCGTCCGCGGCGTTTTATAGCGGTCGTACATCTTCAAGGTCACGCCGAGGATTCTGAAGGACCTTCCGCCGTCTTGATAGATATTCACGGCGGATACGAGCTTGTCGAGAGCGTAGATAAATTTGCTCTCTTCATCCTTCTGATGCTTATAGGCTCGCATACGAGCTACCAGCCCCGGAAACGCAGACCATTCGCTCGCGATGCGCGCGAGCGCCTTACGTTCGCGCTTCTCTTTCGTGCGATGCGAAGGAACTCGGCCGCATCCTGACTCTTTGAAGGCAGGCGTGTCTCTCGCGTACGTCTCGACGATGTCATGGACGAGTCCATACTCGATGAGACGCTGTAAATCGAGACCAAGCGAAAGGCGTTCATTCAGGTACCAGGCGCACATCGCAACTTGAAATGAGTGTTCGCCATCGGGCTCTTTGCCCGACACACCCTTGAACCACACAGTCCGTTCGATAGCGCGGAATTTGTTCGTGAACGCCACGAAACTCATTAAGTCATTCAACCGCTCTGAAGTCGGAACGGCAAAAGATTTTCTCTTGGTCATCGACCGACTCCTTGTAGTTGATCCGTGATGAAAATACTACCTTATTATCTTTACGTCAATCGTGCATGCTACCATCTTCGTGTGGCATTTATAACGATTGAGGGCGGTGAGGGGGTGGGGAAAACGACGCAGGTAAAGCTGCTTAAAGAACGGTTTCCAAAAATCTATCCCGACCACAAATTTATTTTTACAAAGGAGCCGGGCGGGACGCTGTTTGCAGACAAAGTTCGAGAATTAATTTTAAGTGATGCGGCAAAAGAAGTGAGTGGCAAGGCAATATTTGGTCTCTTCCTCGCTTCGCGTCTTGATCATGTCGAGCGTATCATCGATCCAGCGCTGAAGAATAGAGAGGTCGTCGTGTGTGACCGGTTCGCGGCCTCAACCTATGCGTACCAAAT
>Ga0155536_110_pt1 | contig 2326 bp, 2 predicted proteins | sample RifCSPhighO2_12_FD_107193 | JGI IMG/M metagenome (GOLD analysis project Ga0155536, IMG submission 107193) | Candidatus Kaiserbacteria bacterium RIFCSPHIGHO2_12_FULL_56_13 | reverse complement strand
GCGCGCTTGCGATAAGTGTCGTAAGGAGGAACAGGGTCATCGCCGTATCAAAGACCACAAGATTTTGCACGGCGTAGACCCCAAAGAGAGCGAGGAGAGGCGCGCTATGCGCCTTTCCTCGTTTCAAGAGCCGGAGGGCGAACGTGAGTGCAAGCGCAATGAGCGCAATATACAAGAGGAGGCCGAAGAGGCCGTGCTGCGCAAAGTAGTCGAGAAAGGCGTTGTGTGAGCGGTCAAACCACTCTTCACTTATTTTTGACGGATCGTAAATGCGATTGAAGATGATTTCAATATGCTCGGCGCCGACGCCGGTCAAAGGATGCTGGAGCGCCTCGCCCCCAACGCCCTGCCAAACAAAGAGTCGGCTTGCAACCGTGCGATCAGAGAGCGAAATCGTCGCAAGACGCGCAATGGGTTCAAATGGGATAGTCGCAAGAGACGAACGAAATCCTGCAAAAAGGAGCGTGATAACAACAGTACTCACGAGCGCGATGCGGGCAGACTTTTTGACTACATCGTTCCCGCGAAAGGCAGTAAACGTGAGCCAGGCAAGGGCAGTAATAAAGAGAGCAAGTATCGTACCGCGCGTTGCGGTGAGGATGATCGCAACAACTTGGAGCGCAATAGCCCATGCGAAAAGGCGGCGCCACTTACCGCTCGCCTCTCCCCGAGCCATGACCGTCACGAAAATGGTCATGCCAAGATAGCCAGCCGCAAACGCTGCATTCCCAAACGTCCCGCCGATGCGGCCATCAGGTACCGGGACAAGGGGGAGGTCGACACCGAAGAGACCTTGGAGCCATTGGAGGGTGACCACGAGAGCGACCACGGAGCCAACCCACGCGACAACTTTTATAAAGCGTGCGATGAATACCGCGTCAGCGTATAGGAGAATGAGGTAAAAGAACTCAACGGCGACAAGGAGGGTCAAAAGGCCGTCGCCACGATTGAAGGTCGACCAGAAACTGCGATAAAAGTCAGTGCCAAGAAGCGAGGTGATGAAGGCAACGATACAAAGAGCGGCAGGGATCCACACATGCCAATGACGGAGTCGTTGCCAATAAAAGGCCTGCCCCATAAGGGCGAGATAGGCAAAGGCGGCAAGAGTGATAACGCCAAGGCCTCGAAAGAGGAGCGTCTTCCCGGCAACGGCCGGATACATGAGCCAATCGATGACGACGAGGGGGAGGAGGGCCGCGGCGAGGAGGAGATACGGGTACGCGCGAGCGATGCGTTCTTTCATGACGCGAGTTCTGGGTGCTGACTCTTAAACTCTTCAAAGCGCTCCACGTATTGCGTCAGTTCTTGAACAAAAGCCGCGCTTTGATACGCCACAAGCGCCGTGCGATACGCATGGAGGCGCTCCATGAGGACGCCGAGGTTGTACCACGCAAGCCCCGTGTCAGGCGCAAGTGCCGCCGCGCGGCCGAGGTACTCATACACATAGGCCCCGTCGCCCATGAGCTCATATTGATTGGCGATCGATACGAGATAAATGTAGGGGGTATACTCGTCTCCGCCTTTTTTAAGACGTGCGATTTCTGCTTGCGCCTTTGCCACGAGCTCTTCATTGCCCGTGTAGGCACCGGCGAAATCCCATGAAGCAACGGTGTCGCCCTCTATAAGCGGCAGAGGGTGTACAAACGGCTCCTCGGGATATAAGAGATACGCTCCGCCCGCAATAATGACGACACCAGCAAGAGCAAAAGTGGCGGCGCGATTCATAGCGCCCCCATCATACCACACGCCCCACCCCTTCGAGAGGGGTGGGGCGTGTGTGAAGTTTCTTAACGCTCGAGGAGTTGTTTAAGGATTTGCGGAGACGAAGGCGCGTGTCTTAGGGCCAAAGTAACCCACCGACGGCGTGATGCCGTTTGCCGCTTGGAGTTTCGCAAGCGCTCCCCGCGTGAGGGCACCGAATCGGTCGGTTTCATTGTCCGGGGAACCCGGGCCGCTCTCGGCAACGGTGAAGCCGTGCGCATTGAGGTATTGCTGGAGTGCGCGCACATCTTCGCCCGTGACACCTGTCTCAAGGTCGCGCGTGAATGTGCCGCTTGACACTGCGCCTGCCCCTGTCACCCCTCCCACATGGAGCGACGCGTTGACCTTGTCGATGACCGATTGGTCAGCGTTGAAGGAGGCAAGGAGAGTGAGGATCGATTGCACCTGCGCTTCGGTGAGCCCCGCAACCGGTGCTCCGTAGCTCGTCGTTGGTGCTGATGTTGTGGTGGTGGTTGGTTCTGGCGTCGTGGTCGTCGTAGTTGTGGTCGTGGTGCCACCCCCGCCGCCTCCACCTCCGCCGCCACTACTTGAAGTTGGCGTTGGG
>Ga0155536_124_pt4 | contig 2548 bp, 4 predicted proteins | sample RifCSPhighO2_12_FD_107193 | JGI IMG/M metagenome (GOLD analysis project Ga0155536, IMG submission 107193) | Candidatus Kaiserbacteria bacterium RIFCSPHIGHO2_12_FULL_56_13 | reverse complement strand
CCGCGAAGACCTTACGCGAAGTACAGGAAAATCTGTTCATCGTGCAGGCCGAAACCGCGGGCGCACCAAAGAGTGTCACGGAGGAGAAGGTGAAAGACATTGAGGCAGTCATACACGCGATAGAGAAGGAGATACCGCTCATCAAAGGTTTCTCGATCGCAGGCGGCACCGAGCTCTCGGCCTTGCTTGATGTCGCGCGGACTCTCGCGCGCCGCGCCGAGCGGCGCCTCGTCGCGGTACACGAGGGCGGCATCCGTGGACTCTCGGCGCATACCCGCGCCTATATGAACCGCCTCTCCTCGCTCCTCTTTGCGCTCGCGCGGCGCGCTAACCACAAAGCAGGAATCGTCGAAGAGAATCCAAAGTATCAATAAATGTGCTATAAAATCGTACACATGGCGGCTATGGTGTAACGGTTAACACTGGAGCTTGTGGAGCTCTCGATCAGGGTTCGATTCCCTGTAGCCGCCCTCGAAACAGAGATTTGTTATACTAGGGGCTCATGCAGATTAAGAGCCTCCTCATAGGCATCGCGCTCATCCTTCTTATCGGAATCGGCGGCTTCTTCTACCGTTCGGTGAAAGAACAGCCGACCGGCCCCATCGCCTGCACGGCTGACGCGAAGTTGTGTCCTGATGGCACGGGGGTGGGGAGGGAGGGCCCCAACTGCATTTTCCCCACTTGCCCGCCGCCGAATGCCGAGCTCCCTGATGCGAATATCGCATTCGCACTCCCTGCGGGATATGTCGAGACCAACGCATACGCAAACGACCAGGCGCTGGTGGCGGCCTACGCAAAGCCCGACACCATCTCGCCATCCGAACTTATCCTGATTCATCGCTACGCGCTCTCCACAGAGATCTCGACGGCAGAGTTTATCCGCGAGAACGCCATCCTCGATCCCTCGGGGCTCCCCGCCTCTCCGACCGCCTTTACCTCAACGACCATCAACGGACGCCGTTACTCGGTCGTCCAGATCGGCCGGTTTGAAGGGACGGTCGATATGGCGTACTATCTTTCGCGTGAGAACGAGGTGGTGCGTTTTGACGCGATAAGCTTGCAGGTCACTGACTGGACCGACCCTGCACTCAAGGTCGAAACGCTTGCCGCCCAACAGGATTTGCGGGCGCTCCTCGCCACTTTACAAGGCAACTAACTGCTCATACGTATGAACGACGCCGACAAGACCATCCATATCGATCCGCCAAAGCATATCCGCTTCGCCGCCGTCGCTGCGCTTTCGATGCTCGCGCTCTTTCTTTTGGTTGAGACATTGAACGCCTTCGACAACATCGGCCGTTCGGAGACGCCGGCGATGAACACCATCACGGTTTCGGGTGAAGGGCGGATTACGGCCTCGCCTGATATCGCCCGCATTTCATTTACGGTGATGCAAGACGCAAGCACGGTCGCTGCAGCGCAAGAGATAGTGACCGAGCAGATGAACGATGTCCTCGAGTATCTCGAGGACGAAGGCATTGGGGAAGAGGATCTCAAAACGACATCGTATACGGTGTCTCCGCAGTACTCCTATCCGAATCCTTGTCCGCCGGGCACGTACTGTGTTACCGAACGCACCCCGAAGTTGATTGGCTACCAAGTTTCGCACGCGGTGGAGCTTACCGTGCGCGACCTCGATATGGTCGGCGCTCTTCTCGCAGGGCTCGGCTCGCGCAACGTACAGAATCTCTACGGTCCCAACTTCACCCTTGATGACCCTGATGCCGTGCAAAACGAAGCGCGCGTCGAAGCAATCGCCGAGGCGAAGACCGAGGCAAAGACACTCGCAAAGCAGCTTGGCGTCCGACTCGTGCGCATCGTGAATTTCAGCGAAGGGAGCAATTACCCGATCTTTTATGGCAAAGATGCCGTTTACGGCACGGGCGGGGCAGAGAGTGCTTCTATTCCTGGTATTCCCACAGGGGGAAACGAGTACACCTCGTATGTGACTATAACCTACGAGATCAGGTAGTATGTTTGTGTGGGTCGCAAAAAACGCCCTAGATAGGCCGTTTTTTGCTATTGACAAATCTACATGCATAGTGTATATTTTACATCAGTTTCCACCGTTCTCAATCTAGGGAGAAATCAAATGGTTTATTGTGGCAAGCGCATGAACAACGGCGAGCTGACACAAGAGTTCAAGGAAACCATCGAACGCAATATTTGGTGGCTCCTCGAACGCCGCAAGGTTGATCGCCCGCAGGCGATCAAACTCGCCAGAAGGGCGGGGTATCAGGCGCTCGCCGAGCGTTTGGCCTTCCTGGGTCGGCCGACAGGCGTGAAGCCCGTTTCGATTGGTGACGCGGTCAAGAAATCGACGAAGAAGTCGGCGCCGAAGCCGCATCCGCAGAGCGTGAAAGTTCGCTCGTTCGCCGAACTGAAACCGGTGCCAGCGTAAGGCAAGTTTATTTGTATGAGGCCCGCGAAGCGAAAGCTTCGCGGGCCTTTTCTTCACTTGACCTGTTTTGAGGGCATGCTATGCTTTCTGCATCCAACCCCGGGAGGGGTTTTTTAATACCAAAACTATGTTGGAGTATCTCAAACA
>Ga0155536_117_pt1 | contig 2643 bp, 2 predicted proteins | sample RifCSPhighO2_12_FD_107193 | JGI IMG/M metagenome (GOLD analysis project Ga0155536, IMG submission 107193) | Candidatus Kaiserbacteria bacterium RIFCSPHIGHO2_12_FULL_56_13 | reverse complement strand
TGTGTGGATTCCACGGGCGCGGGCACTGGTACCACCGACTGCACTCAATATGGCAGCGGGTGGCATACGATGGACTCGAGCGGCAACTGTTTTGACTCGGCAATGCAGAATTACAAAACTACCAACGGCACATTGTATTCGTGCGCTTCTACTCCCACCTTCGGATGTTCAACACCGTCTCAAAGCTGTCCCTCTGGCCAGTACTGGAACGGGACCTCATGTGTGACGACGTCTCCAACTGATTGTCCCTCTGGCCAGTATTGGAATGGCTCAAGTTGTATGACAACGAGCACTGATTATTCCGCCCAACAATTAGCATGCACGACAGCAGGCGGAACATGGGATAGCTCTAGCAATTACTGCAACATGCCGAGCTCGTACACGAGCGGTTCGGATGGGTACACTTCAGGTTCGTATGACTATTCGTCGGCCCAATCAGGCTGCACTTCGGCAGGCGGGACATGGGATAGCTCTAGCAATTACTGCAACATGCCGAGCTCCACGGTCTCAAGCGCTCTCTGCCCTTCGGGGAGCGCCTGGACCGGGAGTTACTGCACCAGCGCCCCCACTGGCCCCGCGTCACTCCTTGCGAATGTGCTTTCTGCCATTAGAGCGCTCCTCGGGCTCAACTAGTGCGGAGATTGAAGCGGTGACGACTACTCAAGTATGGTGAGGAGTTTTGCGGGCGAAGTGTGGCCGCGAGTGATACGGACACTCTTTACGGGCACGCGATAGTGACGGGCGACGAGTTCGACAACGCGGCGATTCGCCGCGTTGTCTTTCGCCTTCTCTTTCACCGCGATTTCAAGCCGCTTGCTGTCAACTTCAATCACCGATTCTTTGCGGGCGCCTGCCGTCACTCGTACTCTGATATACATTGGCCTATACTAACCTTGTTATGCACGAGCCGCACGATAAACATGCAGGGCATCATACTGAAGATTTCTTGAAGAAGTTCTGGGTGGTGCTCGCGCTCACTGCCCCCATCATCCTCTACTCTGATTTGCCGGAACTGTTTTTTGGACGGTCTCTCCCGAGTTTCGCCGGCTCACTTTACCTCCAGCTTGCGCTTGGGAGCATTGTTTTCTTTTACGGCGGCTTCGTTTTCCTTAAGGGCGCAGGGAGAGAACTCAAGGCGCGTCTGCCGGGCATGATGACCCTGATCGCGCTTGCGATTACGGCGGCGTACCTCTGGAGCGTCTACGCGACTTTTGCGGGGGAGGAAACGCTGTTTTGGGAACTTGCGACCCTCATCGCCGTGATGCTCATCGGTCACTATGTCGAGATGAGGGCGGTACAGAGTGCGAAGGGGGCTTTACGCGAACTTGCGAAACTCCTCCCTGACACTGTCGAGATAGTGCGCGACGGCAAAACTCTCACCGTCGCCATTAGTGCCCTTAATAAGGGCGACATCGCTCTTGTGAGGCCGGGTGGCAAGATACCCGCCGACGGCAGAGTCGTCGAAGGCGCATCAGAGGTCGATGAGTCGCTCATCACTGGCGAGTCGCGGCCAGTGCCGAAGGGCAAGGGCGCAGAGATCATCGCCGGTTCGATAAATGGCGACGGGAGTTTGCAGGTGAAAATTGAAAAGGTCGGTGCCGAGACCTTTCTTGCGGGTATCGCGCGGCTTGTTGTCGAGGCCGAGGCAAGCAAATCGCGTCTCCAGCTCCTCTCTGATCGCGCCGCCTTCTACCTGACTATGCTTGCGGTAGGTGCGGGCGGCGCGACGTTTGTCACATGGCTCTTGGTAGGAGCAGGGGCGCCGTTTGCGGTTGAGCGCTTGGTCGCTGTCCTTGTTATAGCCTGTCCGCACGCGTTAGGGCTCGCGATACCCCTCGTCGCTTCGATATCGACCACGATGGCGGCCCGAAATGGCTTTTTCATAAAGCGCCGCCTCGCCCTCGAGGCGGCGCGGGGAGTCACGACGGTCTTGTTCGATAAGACGGGGACCCTCACCCGAGGGTCTTTCACCGTTGTGTCGCAGGTCTCGCCTCAAGGGCTCGCCCTTGCCGCCGCAGTCGAGCGCCACTCGGAGCACCCCATCGGCAAGGCAATCGTGGAGGCGGCGCAAAAACAAGGACTCTCGATATCCGAAGCAAAAAATTTTAAGCGCCTCCCCGGGGTCGGCGCAGAGGCCGTGGTAGAGGGTAGGAGAGTGTTCGTCGGCCACCGCGGCGGGGGAGACATACAGGTAGAAGTTGACGGCGTCGTGACGGATCGCATCAAGCTTGCCGACACGCCGCGGCCTGAAGCGAAGGCGGCCGTCAATGAACTTAAAGCAATGGGCCTCACAGTCGTGATGATTACCGGCGACTCCGAAGAGGTCGCGAGGGAGGTGGCGAAGGAACTTGGGATTACCGAATATTTCGCGCGCGTGCGGCCCGAGGATAAGGCGAAGAAGGTCAAACTGCTCCAAGAGAAGGGAGGGAGAGTCGCGATGGTTGGAGACGGCGTCAATGACGCGCCCGCACTTACCCAAGCCGACCTCGGCATCGCGATAGGGGCCGGCACGAATGTGGCGATTGAATCGGCGGGCATTATTTTGGTAAAGAATGACCCACGAGACATCCCGAAGATCATCGCTCTCTCGCGCATGACCTACCGCAAAATGCTCCAGAATCTCTTTTGGGCCACCGGCTACAA
>Ga0155536_124_pt6 | contig 3337 bp, 6 predicted proteins | sample RifCSPhighO2_12_FD_107193 | JGI IMG/M metagenome (GOLD analysis project Ga0155536, IMG submission 107193) | Candidatus Kaiserbacteria bacterium RIFCSPHIGHO2_12_FULL_56_13 | reverse complement strand
CAGCTCGCGCTTCAGTCGATGCCCTTCGTTGCGGTGGCTGACTTGCCGGTCTCGACCTATGCGAAAGAGGCGCAGATACCCTTCACGATCACCCTTGTCTTGGTCTCACCATGAAAATCTTCTCTCTTCATCTCGCGTTCGCCGTCGCTCTCCTCGCGTTCGCGTTTATTGGCTATGGCTTGTGGTATGCGAAAGTGGCGGCGGAGAGCGCGGTGGCGGCAATCCTCACAACAGAGATCGAGATAAAAACTGAAGCGGCAACGCGAGCAGGCGCTGTCCTTGCAGCGCTTGCCAAGCTCCAAGTGAACGAAGCGGCGATCGAGGGATATCTTATTTCAGAAGACAACATCGTCGCTTTTCTTGAAGGACTTGAGCGTGCAGGCGCCTCGCTTGGCGCTCACACGCGCGTTGTTTCAGTCGGAGTGTCGCAGGGCGAGAGTGGTGTGCTCGCCGCAGCGCTCTCGGTCGAGGGGAGCTTTGATGCCGTGATGCGTACGATCGGCATCATTGAGTATGCGCCTTATGCGATCACTCTTGCCACGATTGCGCTCCAACGCCCCCTAGAGAGCGCTGTGTGGGTTGCAAGTGTTGGGCTTTCCGTTGGGTCAGCGGCAAAGGCGGATGAAACATCACCTACACCCACTTCTCCGCTCCCATGACAACCCCGCGCTTCACACTTGCATATGGCAAACGGCTTGAACCCTCGCGCGATTGGATCGTACTCCTTGCGACGACCGCCCTCCTCCTCTTCGTGAGTGTGGCGTGGAATCTGTGGCTCTTCAACCACGTTGCGGGGGGCGCGGTCCTTGGTGCACCCGCCTCTCCCGCCACGACGGCCCTCGACGAGGCAACTATCAAAGAGCTCGGCGAGATCTTTGCCGAACGCGCGCGCGAAGCGACGAGCTATCGCAATGGTACCTACCGCTTCATTGACCCATCGCGATAGTAAGGTAGGGTAAAAGGTATTGTCCCCCTAGCTCAATGGATAGAGCAGCGCTCTTCTAAGGCGTTGATGTGGGTTCGACTCCTGCGGGGGACGCGGGCGAGTGGCGAAATGGCAGACGCGCTACGTTCAGGTCGTAGTCCCCGAAAGGGGGTGGAGGTTCAAATCCTCTCTCGCCCACGCGCGGTTAGCTCAGTTGGTAGAGCAACGCATTTACACTGCGAAGGTCGGGGGTTCGAATCCCTCACCGCGCACTGCTTCGCGTAAAGCTACGCAGTGCAAGCACTTGAAACTAAATCTGTTCAATCATGTTTACCTTTATATATGCGTGAGCGTCTTGAGGCGGTCGCACGCGGCCGCGTGCAGCTCGTGATGTATCGCGACTTTGTTGCGCGCAAGGCGCGCGGCTTAGGGCTTTCTGGTGAGGTGAAGAATCTCGATAACGGCACGGTGTGTGTTATTGCCGAGGGTCCACGCGCACAACTCGAAGAGTTGTGCGCGTGGCTCCGCAGAGGGTCTTTGCTCGCGCGTGTTGAAGAAGTCGCTTGCGTGTGGCTCCCCGCTACGGGAGAATATGCCTCATTCGCGATTACTTATGAGTGAGCTCTCGGTACCGAAGTCAGTCGGCATTATTCTTGATGGCAATCGTCGCTGGGCGAGAGCGCGGGGACTCCCCACATTCGAGGGGCACCGCATCGGGTATGAAAATGTAAAAACGATTGCGCGCGCGGCGTTTGCCGCTGGCGTCGAGTATCTTACCATCTACGCCTTCTCAACCGAAAATTGGAATCGTTCGAAGGAGGAAGTGTCATTTCTCGTGGATTTGCTTGCGCGCGCGGTCGCGGGCGATCTAGAAGAGCTGACGAGCGAGGGGATCCGCATGCGCTTTATCGGCGACTTCTCGCGCCTCTCCGAGAGCGTGCGAGAGGAGATGCGTAGTCTTGAGGAGAAGACGAAAAACAACGCCAAAGGCACGCTCGTCGTTGCGATCTCCTATGGTGGCCGACTTGAAATTATTGCCGCCGTGAACGAGCTTATTGCCGAAGGAAAAAAAGAGATAAGTGAAGAAGACATCTCGCGCGCAAAGTGGTCGTACGACATACCCGACCCCAATCTCATCATCCGTACCTCTGGCGAACAGCGGCTTTCGGGCTTTCTCACGTGGGCATCGATTTACAGTGAACTCTTTTTTACAAAGACCCATTGGCCCGACTTCTCGAAAGAAGAGCTTTTGAAGATTCTTGCGGAGTACGGCACGCGCGAACGTCGCCACGGCAAATGACCATTCTCTACGAAGACGCGGATATCCTTGCGGTCGATAAACCCGCAGGCGTTTTGACGCCTGCCGCAGCAGAAATAATTGGTAGAGAACCGGCGCATCGGCTTGACCGCGATACCTCGGGAGTTCTCGTATTTGCGAAAAACGCGGCGGCGCTCGAATTCTTGCGCAAAGCGTTTACGAATCGCGAAGTCAAGAAGACATATCTTGCCTTTGTGTATGGGGTGCCGACAGAAAAGAAGGGAGTGATTACCTTCCCCATCGGACGTTCGCGTAAGGATTTTCGTCTGCGAAGCGCGCAGCCCAAGGCACGCGGGACGCTTCGCGAAGCGATAACTCGGTATGAAGTCATTGGCGAAGATGGCGCACACGCGTTACTAAAAGTCATGCCGGAAACTGGTCGTACACACCAGATACGCGCACACTTGAAAGCCGTCCATCACCCAATCGTCGGCGACCCTTTGTATGCGCCGAACCGCCCTGACTCGCTTCATCTTGGGCGTCTTGGTCTCCACGCCTACCAGATTGACCTCCCGCTCCCTGCGGGAGGTCGAAAAGAAATCATTGCTCCGATTCCCGAAGCATTTACGGCACTTCAAGCGAAGTTTGCGAGAGGGTAGAACGCGTGGTAGTGTCTCACCACATGAAAGTGATGTCGCCGGTCAATGTTGAGGGGCGCGCGAAACTCGGGATACGGGCAGGTGACACCGTGCGCGTGATTCAAAAAATCGTCGAGCTCAAAAAAGGACGCGGCACCGACAAAAAAGAGAAGGTGACGAAGACCGCGCGTACGCAGGCCTTCGAAGGGCTCGTGCTTGCGGTCAAACACGGTACCGAACCGGGGGCGACTTTCACCGTGCGCACAACTCTCTCGGGCGTTGGGGTCGAGAAGATATTTCCTCTCTATTCGCCTGCGATCGACTCGATCGAGATCGTACGCCGTTCGAAGGTGCGCCGCGCCAAGCTCTACTTCATCCGCGAAAAGGCGGCGAAAGAGGTGAAGCGCCAGCTTCGTAATGCGCGTCAGATGAATCTCGAGAGCGATGAGACGATCGCGGCTCCTCTCCCTGAAACCGAACCAGAGCCGATATCCGAGCCACCTCCAGCCCCGCCGC
>Ga0155536_106_pt2 | contig 4101 bp, 3 predicted proteins | sample RifCSPhighO2_12_FD_107193 | JGI IMG/M metagenome (GOLD analysis project Ga0155536, IMG submission 107193) | Candidatus Kaiserbacteria bacterium RIFCSPHIGHO2_12_FULL_56_13 | reverse complement strand
GGGCGTTATGGCCTGTATCCTCATAGCGGGGAGCGTGCCGTTTGTCGCGGGGGCCGAAGTCGAGCCCTCTCGCAAGATAGTTGTGTTCAAAGAGGGAGTCTCTTTGGGAGAGCGCGATAGCGCTCTTGGCGATCTGTCGCACAATCGTATCAAACGCCTCGAACGAGCGCTCACGGCCGATGTCGTTGTCGGCGCGTCAAATCATGAGCTTGCGCGTCTTTCCGCACATCCTGCCGTTCTCCGCATTGATGAAGATGTCGTCGTGTATGCCTTGGAGCGCGCCCCACGCCCTCTCATCTCGGGCGAACGCTTTGGCTCTGCGCGGCGTGGAGGTGGGGGGACACAGGTGGCCTTGCCCCAGCAGTTGCCGTGGGGCATTGACCGCATTGACGCCGAGCTCGTCTGGCCCGGTGGCAACAGTGCAAACCCCATCAAGGTCGGCATTATTGATACCGGCATCTCGCTTTCGCACCCCGACCTCTCGAGCAATATTAAGGGCAATATCAATACCATCAACAGTAAGAAGAAAGGCAATGACGACAATGGGCACGGCTCCCACGTGGCGGGTATTGTCGCGGCGCTCAACAATACCCAAGGGGTGGTGGGGGGCGCGCCCTTGGCCGACCTGTATGCCATTAAGGTGCTTGGCGCGAACGGCTCGGGCTATCTCTCCGACATCATTGAGGGTCTTGACTGGGCTATTGCTAGAGACCTCGACGTTGTCAATATGAGCTTGGGTACCTCTGCCGATGTGCAATCTTTCCATGATGCGATTGCACTCGTCTACCATGCCGGCATCACGATCATTTGTGCCGCCGGTAACAATGGCGGAACGGTCATCTACCCCGCCGCGTATCCCGAAGTGATCGCGGTCTCGGCGACTGATTCGTCTGACACACTCGCCTCTTGGTCAAGTCGTGGGCCTGAAGTTGATCTTGCCGCCCCCGGCGTTTCTATCTACTCAACCTACAAGGGTACCGGCTATGAAACCCTTTCAGGCACTTCAATGGCCTCTCCCCATGTCACTGCCGCCGCCGCACTCCTCCTCAACCGCCCTGTCCGTGTCTCTGAAGACACCGATGGCGATGGCGCCTGGGACCCGAGCGAAGTGGCCGCCCATCTTCAATCTACCGCCACTGATCTTGGTGCTCTCGGTACCGACATTTTTTACGGTGCAGGTCTCGTAAACGCGTTTGCCGCGCTAGAATAGTACAAAGTCAAGAGTTGACAGTGGGTTGGGTAGCGATACCCTTACGGCATGGCGTTATCACAGTGGCGCCAAGCGGCGATTGTTTTGTGCATCGTTGGCGCACTACTCGCCGTCTTGTTGGGGGGGAATCAGCGATACGTACAAGCGAAAGAAGAAACACTAGCAGGGCAAATCCTTTGCTATATTAACAGCGTATCCGGTCCGCCAATTCCGCGTTTTCATGTTGACGAGTGCCCGGTACTCCCACCCCCCCCTCCACCTCCACCCCCTCCAGCGGTCGAAAATACGCTCCTCCTTTGTTCTGACGCGATAGACAACGATGGCGACTCTCTTATTGACCTTGCCGACCCAAATTGTGCGAGCTTCAACCCAAAGCTCGTGGTGGTGAAAAAGGTCGTTAACGACAATGGGGGGGCGGCTGTCGTGGGAGATTTTGCGCTCTATATTTTCAAAGGGGCGACCACGACGGTCGCTTCAGGCGCCACAACGACCGTTGCGGCGGGCACATGGAGAGTCGGTGAGGTTGCCTCGCCCCTCTACACCATGAGCGTGGGAGGCGACTGTGGCCCAAGCGGCGAGGTAACCCTCGCCGCTGGGGAGACAAAGACCTGCATCGTTCCTAATGACGACATTGCCCCCTCCCCCGCTCCCGCTTGTTCTGACGGCACCGATAACGACAATGACGGCTTGATTGACGCTGACGACCCCGGCTGTGGAGATGCGGGAGATACCGATGAAACCGATCCGCCGGTAGGCGGTGGCGGTGACAGTTCTGTCCCGCTTGGGGGCGGCGGGGGCGCTGGCGGGGGGAGAGCTGTCCTAGGGGCGGCGACCACGACTGCCCTTATAACCCCACCCGTTACTGCCTGTGGGGAGTACCTCACGGCTTTTATACGCTTTGGCGTGACAAACGACAGCGAACAAGTGCGTCGCCTCCAGAGGGTCTTGCGCGACTTTGAAGGGATACCGCTTGAGGAGAGTGGGGTCTATGACGCGCCGACCTTGGCGGCGGTGAATGCCTTTCAACTTAAATACGCAGGCGACATCCTTGCGCCGTGGGGCGCATCCGTACCGACCGGGTATGTGTATCTCACGACTCGAAAGAAGATAAACGAGATTTACTGCAATAACACGCAACAATTTTCTCTTACCGCAGAAGAGGCGAGGGTGATTGAGGAGACCCGCGAGAGAGCCGAGGCGGCTGTCGCGCTCCCTCAAACCGTGTCTGCCCCAGTACGTATACCGGCCGAGAGCGTTCCCGTGCCGCCAGCGTTTGAAGAAGTCGGCGCGGCGCGGGGCGAAGAGACGGGGCAGACCGCGGCAGTCGGCGAAGCCGCGCGTGAAGTTCGAAGCAGGACTTTTTGGGAACGCGTCCTTGACTTTTTAAGGGGGAGATGAGGGCTTCAACACATATAGCTTATAGGTCAATCGGTTGACATTGAGAGTGCGTTCGTTACCATTGCCCGTCAGATTGCCCCCACTACGGGGCATTTCTCTTATGTACGTATGTACGCCACGGGAGTTTCAAAGTGGGCCCGAAGCTGCAGCTTTACGCTGGTTTCCCCTAAGGTTTCGGTCCCACTTTGGAGCTCCAGTGCCTTTGGTGCCCTTTAAGGATACGATTGGCGTGATTGTACTACGCCCTGGCCCCTTCGTCAAAGTTATCCACTCCTTGCTAGAGGCCCCCCGAGACTATTGACTTCGCCACAGGGGAGGTTGATAATACCTTCCACGTTGCGCTAACGCGCAATGAGGGGAAACCAGCGATCTACGCATGGTCGCTTTTTCTTTAATCTCACTTACATTCATTGATTCGTTGTTATAAGCGTGACGCGCTCTTGCGCGTACACGCTTTTTTGTTGTTTCAAAAGAAAAAAGTGGAGCTCACGACTCGCGTCGGGAGAGGGGAAAGTGACGCGTGTCGTGAACTGCACATCTGGGGGCCCGTACGGGCTTTCAGGTAACAAGGTTCACGAGCGGTCGATGCAATGACATCGTGCCATCCCTAGGGAGGCGTGATGTCGGATTACTAAACTAAGTTACTAACGAAAAAAGATATGACAAAGAATATTGCAAAAGCGGTTGCAGTTGCGACGACGGCGGCCATGGCGCTCTCTTCGCTCGCGCTCCCGCTCTCGGCTTCAGCGGCCGTGAACTCAAGCTCGATCACGATCACGACCACAAATCGCGGCACAATCGACAACTACACTTCTGCCAAATCCTACACCGGTGACAACTGGGCAGGAGGTAGCGAAGGCGGACGCGGCGGCGACGGTGGCGACGTTACCACCAACGGCGACAACAACAACGGAGGCGCAACCTCCGGAGACGGCGGCGACGGCGGCGACGCTGGCGCAGGCGGCCTCGTAAGCACGGGTAACGCAGACGCGACGGCTGACACAGAGAACGCTCTCAACGTCACTGATGTTGACGTTGACCTCATTTCGGCGGCGGTTGCAGGATTCAACAGCTCGTCTGTTGATGTCGACACCGACAACGACGAAGACTGTGAATGCAACAACATCGACAATCGCACCAAGGCTCGCGCTTACACTGGCGACAACGATGCGGTAGGCAGCGAAGGCGGCAATGCTGACGACGCTGGCGAAGTTGACGGCGGCTCGGGCGACTTCAACAATGGAGGCGCCACAACTGGCGACGGCGGCGACGGCGGCGAAGGCGACATCGGCGGCACAGTTGTCACGGGTAGCGCTACTTCTCTCGCTAGCACCATTAACGTGCTGAACGCAGCCTTGATTCGCGTTCGCATCTAATCTCTTCTAGCTGAAGCTGCAGCTGAAAGAGAAAAGAGAAGGGCGGGAACCTCGAGCAATCGAAGTTCCCCCCTCTCATGAGGTCTTTTCGCCAGACGGCGAAGAGACTTCAGAGAG
>Ga0155536_119_pt2 | contig 4597 bp, 5 predicted proteins | sample RifCSPhighO2_12_FD_107193 | JGI IMG/M metagenome (GOLD analysis project Ga0155536, IMG submission 107193) | Candidatus Kaiserbacteria bacterium RIFCSPHIGHO2_12_FULL_56_13 | reverse complement strand
TTTGCGAAATCGTGAATTCGTTTTTACCCCCAAAATTGAATACGAATTAGTCGCCGAGCGAAGCGAGGCGAACCTTTCAAACTTGCGAATTCCTTTCTGGTGCCGAGGGTGAGACTCGAACTCACATGAGGATTTTAATCCCTCCCAGCGTTTTAAGCGCTGTGCGGCTACCAATTACGCCACCTCGGCTTTCACTCCCTTATTTTTACCACGATGTGTCGGCTTCAGGCTATGACAATTCGGACACAATATTCGCAGATTCTTAAGTCGGTTATCAGAATGATTCCCATTTATATGGTCAATCTCGATAGGAATCCGACCATCTTCACTTCGTTTTGCCCATCCGCACTCCTCACACTTCGGTTTCTTCAGGCCAGCTCGGAATAAACGCTTTTTTAACTGATGAATCGCAAAATGACTATTCGAGACGAGGATCTCTTTAAGGCTACGAACAGGTTCTTTTTGGATAGTTTTATTTTTAGCCCATCCTTTTCCAAGAAAATGTTTGGTGTTGACGCGGTATTTCCCCGTGTATTTTTCGAAGAATCTATAATTTCCTCCTGCGCCGCGTAGTCCCATTTTCTGTAGAGCATCGCGAACACTCACGGACAAATCAACTACTTTTCGTAGGTTCTTTTCCTCCCAATGTTTCTTAATGGGTCTCACACATATAATATATCATATCTGCGTGTGCCACTTTGCTGGCATCGAACACAACGAGACTAATCTAAGGAGGCCCGAGCGGGAATTGAACCCGCGCATAACGGTTTTGCAGACCGTCGCGTTACCACTTCGCCATCGGGCCGTCTTTTAATCTTACGATTTTTCGAGCAAAAATTCTATCTTTGGCAACGGACGCAGGTGTGAATGCTCGGCGAGGTGGCCGCGAAAGTTGCCCGCGAGCCGAGAAAGAAAAGAGAGCGCCGCGCGCGACTCTGTAGCGGGGAAAACCGAAACAAAGATGCTCGCATGGTCAGCGTTCTTTGAAAGCGCCGTGCGGGTGACGGTGATGAGCGACTGGCTACTCGCTTCGCGCAAGATAAATTGTGCCGCTTCGTGCGCGATGAGTTCAGATATCTGTTGATCACGTTTACCCATAGCGTTACGACTCTTGTGGCGCGAAGGCAATCACCGTGTCGCCGTACGAGAGTTCTTCGCGCACCTCAAGCTCGGCACCGAATTCTCCCTCGACCTTGATCTCCTTCACATCGGCGCGTGCCTGCTGGAGGTTCTTGATTTTGCCGCGTGCGACCTCTTCATTGTTGCGAAGCACCTTGATGAGGTTGCCGACCCCGAGCGTGCCTGAGACGTAACGAAGCCCGACCACTTTTTTCTTTGCGGTTGACGAAAAGATTTTAAGGACTGTCGCGCGCCCAAGCTCGCGTTCGACAGCGATCTTGGGCGCGCGCGCCGTGAGGAGCTCGGCGACCCGCTTTGAGAGCTCGTAAATGACAGTAAAGGTCTCGATAGGCACTTGGTCGCGAAAGGCGAGCTCGCGCGCGGCTTCGTCGATGCTCACGTTGAAGCCGATGACAGCGCCCTTTGCGGCGCTCACCGCCTTCACATCGCCTTCAGAGACGGAGCCGACGCCGGAGCCGATGACTCGAAGCTCTGCGCGCTCACGCGTGACCTTAGCGAGTTCGTGGAGGATCGCGTCGACCGAGCCGCCCACATCGGCCTTGATGACGAGAGGGAGCTCGACAACACCCTCAACTCGCTCGGCACTCTTTTGTTTTACCGGTGTTCCTGCGTGCTCCTGTGTTGCCGCTTCCGCTTCTTTTTTCGTAGATGCAACCGTAAAGAGCGTACCGGCTGGCGGCAATTTTGAAAAGCCGGAGACGACGGCCGGTTCTCCAGGGCCGATGCTCTCCACGCGCGCACCGCGAAAGTCCTCAATGAAACGCACGGGCGCGTAGACGTCGCCGGCGACCACAAAGCCGCCTGTCGCGAGCGTGCCCTCCTTTACGATCAAAGTTGCCGAGGCCCCGCGCTTCGGGTCTTGGCTCGATTCAAGCACGAAGCCGGCTGCGCGCGCCTCACGATTGGCAGAGAGGTCGGTCAAGTCTGCCGCGAGTAAGACGAGGTCGAGGAGCTCAGAGACTCCCTCCCCGGTCTTTGAAGAAATAGGGGAGTAGGGGACATCTCCACCGAGGCCCTCAAGAAAGATCTCATGCTCGAGCAAGGACGCTTTTGTCCGCTCAATGTCCGCATTGCTCTTGTCGATCTTAGTGAGAGCGACGACATACGGGATTTTCGCCTCTTTGATCGCAGAGAGGGCATCAAGCGTTTGCGGCATGACGCCTTCGTCAGCGGCAACGACGAGGATCGCGATGTCGGCTGCGGCGGCGCCGCGCGCCCGCAAGGCCTTGAAGGCCTCATGTCCCGGCGTATCGAGAAAGGTGATTTGCCGCTTGGCGTGTTCAGCGATATATGCGGCAACGTGCTGGGTGATGCCACCCGCTTCGCCCGCAACAACGCTCTCCTTGCGGATATAGTCGAGGAGCGAGGATTTGCCATGATCTATGTGGCCCATCACGGCAATGACGGGCGGGCGCGCACGTTGTGTCATATGTAGGTACAATACAAAAATGTGGCGAAAGAAGCGAGTCTACCTTGATAGCGCGGCGGGTGTCGCTAGCAACCCCTCTTCACCGCACACGGAGGGCCGAAGGTCCCGAGAGGCGCTCGAGAAAGCACGGCTTACGATGGCACGTCTCATTGAATGCAAAAGTGATGACATTATCTTCACGAGCGGCGCAACCGAAGCGAACAATATTGCCATTCAAGGCCTTGCAAAATCGGGCGCGCATATGCTCTACCTCCCCTCCGCGCATGCCTCGATTGTCGAAACGATGCGAGCGCTTGAGAGCCGCGGCATGAGTATTGAAGCATTACCGATACGAGAGGGCCGCGTCGACATCAAAGCGACACAAAAGTTGCTTCGACCCGAGACGCTCCTCGTTTCGATAGATGCCGTGTGCGGCGAGACAGGGACAGTGTGGGATACGCGCGAAGTGAAACGGATTTTGCCTAAGCACACATATCTGCATGTAGATGCATCGCAGGCGCCATTTGTTGAAAAGCTCACACGTTCGCATTTTGACGCTGACCTCCTTGTCTTTGATGGTAGCAAAGTCGGTGTGCGCGGCGCTGGGTGCTTGATCGCGCCGCGCACAATCCCGCTTGCGCCGCTCGTCTTTGGTGGCGGGCAGGAGCGAGGGTTGCGGAGTGGGACAGAGAATGTTGAAGCGATAAAAGCATTTGCTGACGCGCTCTCCGCGGCTGAAAAGGGCCGCGAGACGTTCTTTGCACATGCCACGCGTGATCGCAAGCACCTCGTGGAAGCGCTTATGGGGAGCGGCATCTCGGATATCTATATAAATGAGGGCACCAAGGTCGCACCCCACATCATTAACCTCTCTCTTGTGGGTCGTGATACTGATTACCTCGTGACGCTCCTTGATGCCGCGGGGTTTGCGGTCTCGACGCGGAGTGCCTGCGAGAGCGACAAAACCGAGGGGTCGCGGGCCGTCCTCGCCTTGACTCGTGACAGGGCGCGCGCCCTCTCCTCTGTGCGCATTTCGTGGGGGAGAGAGGCGCGGAGCCGCGACCTCGCGCGCTTTGCCGAGGCGCTTGTCGGGGCGGTCGCATTTATTGACAAGACGACTTTGAAGTCTCATTATTGAGGCAATGGATATCGAGGATCTCAACAAATCCCAGCTCATCCTCCTCACGGTACTCGTGAACTTTGTCACGGCCGTCGCGACCGGCATTTTGACGGTCTCTCTGCTTGACCAGGCGCCGCCCATTGTCGCCCAAACCGTCAATAGCGTCGTTGAGCGCACAGTCGAGACGGTCACGCAGGTGGCGCCCGCCGCAGTCATTCAGGCGCCAAAGCCCTCGGTTGAAGAGCTCATCACAGCGGCTTTCGCGGCTGACGCGGCGCGCACAGTCACGATCTATGACGCCAAAGTAGGCACTTCGACACCGCTTGCAACCGGCATCTTTCTCCCTAAGGCGCACACGGTAGTGACGCTTGCCGATGCCGCATTGCCAAAAGAGGTGCTGATCGGTTTTGCTGACGGCTCTTACACGCCTGCCTCACTTGCAAAGAGCGATGACGTTGTCGTGCTCTACGGCTTTGCTGACGACGCAGAACTCCCTTCAGTGCCGACAGTCTCGCTTGTCGCCGCACAGGATCTCAAGATCGGCCAGACAGCGCTCGCTCTCGCGGCAGATGGGAGCGGAGTGACAGGCATCGTATCGAAGGTGAGTGAAGTGGGCATCTATACTTCGCTCCCCAAGGTCCCCGCTGGCGCCGCAGTGGTCGATTTGTCGGGTAATGTCATCGCCATAGGGAGCACAAGCGAGACAGGCCTCTTGATGGGTACCGACAGGGTTCGCGCTCTCCTCGCTGCAACCTCGACGCCGGCGACGCCCGTTCTTAGTTCATAAGGAGTAGAGAGTTATGCCCCCCTTTCAAAATTTCACGAGCAAGGCGAAAGAGGCGGTACGTCGCGCGCATGAGCTTGCGATTGAGCGCGGGCAAAACCATGTCTCGCCACTCCATCTCCTTGCCGCCCTTGTCCTCCAAGAG
>Ga0155536_120_pt1 | contig 5035 bp, 3 predicted proteins | sample RifCSPhighO2_12_FD_107193 | JGI IMG/M metagenome (GOLD analysis project Ga0155536, IMG submission 107193) | Candidatus Kaiserbacteria bacterium RIFCSPHIGHO2_12_FULL_56_13 | reverse complement strand
GCCGCTCCGTCATTGTCGTCGGCCCCGACCTCGAGCTCGATGCGTGCGGGCTCCCCAAGCACATGGCGCTCGAGCTCTTTCGCCCGTTCGTGATCGCCGGGCTCTTGAAACGGGAGCTCGCGTTCAATATCCGAGGTGCCGGGCGTCTCATTGAAGACGGCGTCGCGGAGGTCTGGGAGATACTTGAAGAGGCGATTAAGGGCAAATATGTCCTTCTTAATCGTGCGCCGACTTTGCACCGGCAGGGCATCCAGGCGTTTCGTCCCCGCCTCATCGAGGGTGATGCGATCCAGCTCCACCCACTTGTCTGCCCGGCATTCAATGCCGACTTCGACGGCGACCAGATGGCCGTGCATGTGCCGCTCTCCGAAGAGGCGCAGTGGGAGGCCAAAGAGATCATGAGCGCCGCGAAGAACATCCTCAAGCCCGGGAACGGCGAGATGATTGTGCTTACCGCAAAACCGCTTGACATCGTGCTCGGCGTCTACTGGCTCACGCGCGCGATCAAGGGAGCAAAAGGTGAGGGAAGCTACTATCCGTCCACGAACGCGGCCATTCTTGCCTATGAGTATGGCGCGACTGATCTCCGCGCCGCAGTCAATGTCATGCCGACGGTCGATAAAGTGAAATACGCGCACTTTGCAGGCAAACCGTTCGAGACAACCGTGGGGCGACTCCTCTTCAATACCGTCTTGCCCTCTGATTACCCATTCGTGAACGACATGATCACCAAGAAGGTCCTCTCACGGATCGCAAACGATTGCATGAACCGCTACGGCCTCGATGCGATCCCGGGGATCGTCAATAAGGTGAAGCGTTTCGGCTTCGAGTACGCGACCAAATCAGGAATAACCTGGTCGCTTGACGATGTTTCGGTGCCGGAGAAAAAAGGCGCCGTCGTGAACGAGGCGCGCGCGAAGGTCGCGCACATCGAAGCCGACTACAAGAACGGCCTTCTCGCTGAAGAGGAGAAGCGGCGCATGGTCGTCGAGATTTGGCAAGGCGCGAAATCAGAAGTCGAGAAAATGGTCGCAAAGAATCTCGATCCCCTCGGGTCGGTTGCCGACATGGTGACCTCGGGCGCACGCGGCAGTATGGGGAATCTCACCCAGATGGCCGGCATGAAGGGCCTTATCCAGAATACCCAAGGCGAGACGATCGAGGTGCCCATCGCCTCCTCCTACAGCGAGGGCTTGAACCCGATCGAGTACTTCATGTCGACCCACGGTGCGCGCAAGGGTCTCACCGATACCGCGCTCGGCACCGCGAAAGCCGGGTACCTCACCCGCCGCCTATTTGATGTGGCGCAAGACTCGATCATCACCGAGGAGGATTGCAAGACAAAGCGTGGGGTTGCGATCCGTCGCATCTCGGCCTCTGGCATCGAGATCGATTATGCCGAGACGATCACGGGCCGAGTCCTTGCAGAACCTGCCGGTGAATTCAAGAAGAATCAGTACCTCTCTGCCGAAAACGCTAAGACGCTCGCAGCCTCTCTTGTCGACAACGTGGTGGTACGCTCCCCGATGTCGTGCGAGACCCGTTATGGCATCTGTCAAAAATGCTACGGCATGGATCTCACGACGAAAAGGATCATCGATCTCGGAGAGGCAGTGGGGACCGTAGCGGCGCAGGCGATCGGGGAGCCCGGAACCCAGCTCACGATGCGCACCTTCCACGCAGGAGGCGTCGCTTCAATCGGAGGCGATATCACGCAAGGTCTGCCGCGCGTTGAAGAGGTGTTTGAGAAGCGTTCGCCGAAAAATCCAGCAGTCGTCGCAAAAGTCGACGGCATCGTGAGCGAAATCAAGGAGCTCGGTCGCGAGAAGGTGGTCGTCGTTGCCCCTGCCGCCGGACAAGGGAAGAAGGGGGACGCGCTCGTCGAGTATGTCGCGCCGTACCCGCGCGTGCCTTTGATCAAAACGGGCGATACAGTAGCGCGCGGGCAGATCCTCACTGACGGCTCGGCTGATCTCGATGAGCTCTTCGAATACGCCGGCCGCACCATCGTGCAAGAGTACATTATCGCCGAGGCCTCAAAGATTTACGAACTTCAAGGCGCCTCCGTCTCTCGCAAGCACTTGGAGGTCATCGTCAAGCAGATGTTCTCGCGCGTGCGCATCACCGAGACGGGAGACACCGAGTACTCGGTGGGAGACATCATTGAGGGGTGGGAGTTTACCGCCGCTACTCAAGAAGCGGAGGAGAAGAGCACGTTGCCGCCCAAGGCGCGCGAGATCGTGCTTGGTATCAAGGAGTCAGCGCTCTCTCGCCGTTCCTTCCTCTCTGCAGCGTCATTCGAGCAGACGACGAAGATCCTCATTTCGGCGGCCCTCAAGGGCTCTCTCGACCGTTTGCGCGGCCTCAAAGAGAACGTGATTTTGGGGCGCCTTATCCCGGCCGGCACCGGTTTTTCGGGGAGCGGCAAGCATGCGTCGATAAAGAAACTGCAGGCAGAGCGCCCCGCGCCCCTCCCGCTTGAGCGTGCACTCCCGTATGCAGGTAAGCCGCTTGCCGGGAAGCGTTTCTCGTAGTGTGCCATGCCGCGCGATACTGTCGCGGAAATAAAGCATCGGCTCTCTATACAAGAGGTCGTCGCACCCTATGTAAAGCTCACGAAGGCCGGCCGCTCACAAAAGGGGCTTTGCCCGTTTCATAAGGAGAAAACGCCTTCATTTCATGTGTCAGTCGATCGAGGCACCTTTCACTGCTTTGGGTGCGGGGTCGGAGGCGATATGTTCACCTTCATTGAGAAGATCGAGGGGGTCGATTTTAGGGGTGCGCTCGCTCTCCTTGCTGAAAAAGCTGGGGTCGAGATCGTGTATGACCCGAAGGCGCGCGAGACCTCCTCGCGCCTTGAGCACCTGCGTGAGGCAGCCGCACGCGCCGAGGCTTTTTACACGGAGCGCTTGACTCCCGACAGCGAGGCCTATCGCTACGCCCGCTCTCGCGGCTTGACCCCCGAGACGATCAAGAGTTGGCGGCTCGGCGCCGCCGAAGACGCATGGCGTCTTCTCCTCGAGCATCTCACTACGCAGGGCTTCGTGCTCGAAGAGTTGCTCGCCGCAGGATTGATAAAAGAGGCCGACGGCAAGCCGGGGACCTATTACGACCGCTTTCGGCACCGCCTCATGTTCCCGATACGCGACACGGCAGGCCGCACTGTCGCCTTTACCGGCCGAACCCTTGGCGCGAGCGATGAGGCAAAATATCTCAATAGCCCCGAGACCGAGCTATATCACAAGTCGCAGATACTCTTTGGCCTTGATCGGGCGAAGGAGGCGATACGGACGCGCGGATTCGCGCTCCTCGTCGAGGGCCAAACAGATCTCCTCCACGCGCACCAAGCAGGATTTACCAATACGGTTGCGCTTTCAGGCACGGCCTTTACCGGAGAGCACGCCCGGCTCTTGAAGCGCTCTAGCGAAAACCTCATGCTCGCTCTCGATGCCGACTCGGCGGGCTTGACCGCGACCAACACCTCGGCTTTAGCGGCGCTTGCGGCGGGTATGCAGGTCAAGGCGGTACGGCTCCCCCTGGGCAAAGACCCCGCCGATGTCATACAGCAAGACCCGAAAGCATTCGCCGAGAGCGTGCGCACGGCCCTACCGGTGGTCGACTTTTTCTTGCATATCTTGGTGGAGCGCGAGCATGATGCGCACCGACTTGTCCTTGCCGCCGAGCGGATCGTCCTGCCTTTGATCCGTGCTGTCGAGAGTCCGATGGAGCGCGAGCATTTTATCGAACGCGCGGCGCGCGCGCTCGGCCTTTCAAACGAGGCCGTGCGGGCTTCGCTTAGGGAGGCGCCGCGAGAGGCGCCACGAGAGGATGCGGGAGCGCCTGTCGAGATCGTCCCCCCTCCTCGCTCTCACAAACAAATGCGCGCCGAGATGCTCTCCGCCGTCGTTGCGACCTATCCCACGACGCCGCTTGCGAAGCGGGTAGCGAAGGAGTACTCTCGTATCACTGAAGCCCCGCATGCTACAGAGGGAGTAACCGATGCCGCGCTCTTTAAGGTTGAAGAGGTGTTCGGTGAGAATCCTTCCGAGGATGCGGCAGACGAGCTTCTTCACGCCTTTGAAGTTGCGCATGTGCGCGAGGCGTATCAAGAGGCAGTGACCACACTCCGCCGTAGCGAACATGCGGGGAATGCGACGCTCATGCAACAGGCGCATGAAAAAGTAGCAGAGCTTTCAAAACGGCTTGCCGCGCTTACTAAATAATTTCACGATGCCAAAAGCCAAGAAAAAGGGGAGCAAGAAAAAGGCGCGGCGCGTGCGTCGCACGCGCCGCGTTGCCCAGCGCCGCGCGAAGATCCGGCGCATCGTTCGCATTGCCGCGTCAGGCGCTAAGGCGCGCGCAGTGACCGGGCGAGAACTCTCGGCAGACCAGCTCATCGCCAAAGGCAAAGAGCGCGGCTACATCACCTACAACGAGATCCTCAAAGCTTTTCCCCATGTCGAAGATGATGTCGATTTTCTCGATGCTCTCTACGAACGGCTCTCGACTGCAGGCATCGATGTGCTCGAGGGCGGCATCCTTGAAGATAGCGCCGACGAATATCTCGCGGCTCGTAACATCAAGGGCCGCGAATCAACCTCATACGACTCGATCCAGATTTATCTGCGGGAGATCGGCCAGTACCCTCTTCTCACTGCGGCTGAAGAGCGCGAGCTCGCGAAAAGAATCGAGAAGGGCGATGATGAAGCGCGCAACATCCTCGCGCGCTCGAATCTCCGCCTCGTTGTCTCGATCGCTAAAAAGTATGTCGGCCGCTCGCCCGATCTCACCCTTCTCGACCTCATTCAAGAGGGGAACTTGGGACTCTTTCGCGCCGTCGACAAGTTTGATTGGAATAAGGGCTTCAAATTTTCGACCTATGCGACCTGGTGGATCAGGCAGGCGATTACGCGCGCCTTGGCCGACCAGTCGCGCACGATCCGCATCCCCGTCCACATGGTCGAGACGATCGCCAAATACAAGCAGGTGTCGCGTCGCCTCGCGCAAGCCTTGGGGCGCGACCCCCAGCCCGAGG
>Ga0155536_114_pt1 | contig 5141 bp, 2 predicted proteins | sample RifCSPhighO2_12_FD_107193 | JGI IMG/M metagenome (GOLD analysis project Ga0155536, IMG submission 107193) | Candidatus Kaiserbacteria bacterium RIFCSPHIGHO2_12_FULL_56_13 | reverse complement strand
CTCCTTCAACTCGCCCTACGGCGCGTGCCTCTCTTGTAACGGCCTTGGGACCGAATCCTTCTTTTCAGATGAACCGTGTCCTACTTGTTTGGGGAAGCGGTTACGCCCTGAATCACTCCGCGTTTATTTGAAGTCGAGAAAAGACAAAACCTTAGGCAAGAATATTGTTGACTTCGCGAGCATGTCTATCAAGGAGGCGAAGAGTTTTGTCGATGAGCTCGAACTCTCGGAGATGAAAAAAGACATCGCTCTCCCAATCTTGAAAGAGATTGATAGCCGGCTCGTCTTCATGTTGAATGTCGGCCTCGATTACCTCACGCTGAATCGCTCGGCGGCGACACTCTCCGGCGGCGAGGCGCAAAGAATCCGTCTTGCTTCGCAACTTGGCTCGGGCTTGACCGGTGCCTTGTATGTGCTTGATGAGCCCACGATATGTCTCCACCGGAGAGACAATAACCGCCTCATCAAGACACTCCTCGTTTTGAAGGATCTGGGTAACACGATTATCGTCGTCGAGCACGACGAAGACACAATTTTTTCGGCCGACTATCTCGTTGATATCGGCCCCGGGGCGGGGACCCACGGCGGCAAGATCGTCGCCGCGGGCTGGCTCGATGACCTGCTTACCGCGAAAGGTCTACCAGCTGGCGGATCTCTCACGCTTGACTATCTTCGGGGCGACAAAGAGATTGCGGCGCCCGAAGAGCGTCGCACAAGTGAAAAAGGGAAGATACAGGTGCGCGGCGCAACGTTACATAACCTCGTCAATCAGAATGTAGATGTCCCGCTGGGGAAACTCGTCTGTATCACCGGCGTATCGGGGAGTGGTAAGTCCACGTTTCTTTACAATATTTTGCACCGGAATCTCGCGGCGCGCTTTAGGCAACGCGACGCGAAACTCCACCATGTCGCCTCGATTGCGGGCACCGAATACGCGAGCCGAGTCGTGCTTATTGACCAATCGCCAATCGGCCGCACGCCCCGCTCGAACCCCGCAACTTACACGGGCGCGATGAGTCACATTCGCGATCTTTTCGCCGCCACGAGCGAAGCGCGCGCGAGGGGGTGGCGGCCGGGCCGCTTCTCCTTCAACGTGTCGGGCGGGCGCTGTGAGGCCTGCCAGGGTAACGGCGAAATCGCAGTCGAGATGCACTTCCTCCCGACCGTATATGTCACCTGCGATGTCTGCGAAGGGAGGCGATTTATGAAAGAGACGCTCGAAGTGACCTATCGCGGCAAGAATATCTATGAAATTTTGCAAATGACGATTGAGGAGGCAGAGAAGTTTTTTGCCGATATTCCGGCGGTGAACGACCGACTCCAGAGCTTAAACGCGACCGGCCTCGAGTACCTCACGCTAGGGCAAAGCGCGACAACGTTATCAGGCGGCGAAGCCCAGCGCGTCAAAATTGCAAGCGAACTCTACCGCCCGCTCACGATGAAAACCATCTATCTTCTCGATGAACCGACGGTCGGCCTCCACTACGAAGATGTGCACAAGCTCATCGATATCTTGCAAGAGCTCGTGCGAAGAGGAAATACAGTTGTCGTTATTGAGCATAATCTCGACGTCGTGAAGAACGCCGATTATCTTATCGATTTCGGCCCCGAAGGGGGAGAGAAGGGCGGGCGGGTGGTCGCAAAGGGGACGCCCGAAGAAGTCGCTGATACCGAGGGCTCGTATACGGGCGAATACCTCGCAAAAGTCTTGAAACGAAAAGGCAAAAAGTGAAGGTGGGGATAGCCGTTTGCAAACATCTGCTAGTATTAATTTTTTAGAAGCTCTCCTCGGGGGTACCAATGTCAGAAACGACCTCTTCCGTCCACGCGGGCACACAAGCACCCAGCTGGACGCTTGAAGATTTTATTCGCGAGTATGCTCATGCGTACCCCGGCAACAACACAGATTTTGTTCGACGCTGGGCGGGATTCCATTTCGCGAACTTTGTCGCAAATGGCACCATTCCCGACTTTATGAGGCATGTATAGCGAAAGGACCCGCGCAAGCGGGTCCACTTCTTTTCGATACAAAATAAAAAAACCGATGCGACGGGAGGGGCCGGATTGCCCCTACCCACGCATCGATCGCGCTCGCACACCTCGATATGAAATATATATGTATTAAATAACTTGTCAAGTATTAAAAACTCATCACATACCGCACACTAGAAAGATGGAGCGGAGGCAATTAGCGAAATATGACCTGCCGGATGTGCCGGGAGTCTATTTGTTTAAGCAGGGGAGGAAGGTCTTGTACGTAGGGAAAGCATCAATCCTTCGCGACCGCGTGCGCTCGTATTTCGATGACGACCTCATCGCCACCCGGGGCCCGCGCATCGTCGATATGATTACCAAAGCTACTGGTATGATATATCATACCACCCCGACGGTCTTAGAGGCCCTCATGCGCGAGGCCGCGCTCATCCGTAAGTATTGCCCGTATGCGAATGTCGAGGGCAAGGACGACAAGACTTTCTTGTATGCGGTGATTACGGGCGAGAGGATACCGCGCGTCTTGATGGAGCGCGGTTCGAATCTCGACTTCAAGGCAAAAAAACTGGAAGGGCAAAAATTAAAGGCACTCTATGGCCCCTTTACTTCAGGAGCGCAACTTCATGAAGGTTTGCGGCTCATCCGCCGTATCTTTCCCTTTTTTGATACACCAAAACCCGTGGGTTACAAAGGGAAGCACCAACAAGCGCGCGTAGAGTTCAATACCCAGATAGGGCAGTACCCGCGCGCGTTCGATAAAAAGAGTTATGCGCGCTCGATACGGCATGTGAGAATGTTTCTTGCCGGCAAGACAAAAGAACTTCGGCGTCTGCTTGAAAAGGAGATGAAGGAGGCGGCAAAAGAAGAGCGATTCGAGGAGGCGGGACAGATGCGGCGTCAGCTCTTCGCGCTTGACCACATTCAGGACGTGTCGCTTATTCGTGATGAAAACAGATATCCACAAAATGTAGCGACCACTACAAGTCGTGGATACCGGATTGAAGCGTATGACACCGCGCATATTTCAGGAACGAACGCGGTCGGCGTTATGGCAGTGGTCATTGATGGGATACCGGTAAAGAAAGAGTACCGCTCCTTCCGAATCAGAGGGTTCAAGAAAAATGACGACATCGGCTCTTTGAAAGAGATACTTTCGCGCCGGCTTGCACACCCCGAGTGGCCGTATCCACACGTCATCGTTGTTGATGGCGGCAAAGCGCAAAAAAGGGCAGCCGAAAGAGTGCTTGCTGAAGCGAGTGTGGTAATACCGGTCGTGGCAGTCGTTAAAGATGAGAAGCATCGCCCGCGCGAAGTTCTGCCTGCCGGCAGACAGGCCTCGGTGCACGGGGTAGGCATCTCTGATGTCATCCTTGCGAACAGCGAAGCACATCGTTTCTCGCTCCGGCTTCATCAGGCCGCGCGAAAGCGCGCGGCACGTTTCTGATCACATCCACACCCCACCGTCTTGCAGTTGGTGAAGAGGGAGTATCATAAGAGACATGTTCGGGCACTTTCTCCGATCTCTCCTCATGGGAGCGTTATTCTTTTTTATCGCTCCGCTTGCGGGCGTTGCCCAGTCGGCGGGTACCTGTACGTGCACCTTTACCTACACGAGCAGTGATTCATGCGATACATCTATCTCGAACAATCAGCGCAGTAACATAACCGAAAGCGAATGTTATAACTCTCTCGCCTGTGACGATGGCGACCCGGTATGGCTTGATCCCTACGGCTACACCGATTGTTCGTGGACCGCGAACTCACAAGCGCCGGGGCCTGACCTCATCGTTTCTGTTAACGTCAGTTCAAGTCCGAACCCGCCCATGCCCGGCGCATCAGCGATCCTTTCTGCAACGGTCGAGAACATCGGCACTGTCGCCGTCGGCGGGACCTTTACGAATGTCTTTCAAATAGATAATGACGCCGACCATACGACCGTCTTTGCCGCAGTTATAGATGCCACACTCTCTCCGAACCTTAACCCAAGCGGAACCGACCCCACATCGGCAACCTATACCTTTCCGGAAAATGGGACCTATTATATCCGCGCCTGCGCCGATAACGATGCCAGCATGGGAGGGACTCGCGCCGAGTCAAACGAGGGTAACAACTGCGGCAGTTGGGTCAGCATCTCGATTAGCGACGGGTCGTCGAGCGGAGACGAAGGCGGCACCGGTTGCAGTTGCACATGCTATTGCAACAATATCGGTTCTCCAAACGAAGCCCAGTATGTGGTCCTCACGGGAGAGGTAGATTGCAGTACTATCGGGGACCCGACCGCCGCCTGTAGTGATGTGTGCGTGACGAATGATACCTTTAATGATGTAGACCCGGCGCATACGGTACTCAACAGTTGCCAAGTGGAAGGGGGAGGTTCTACCGAATGCTCCGACGGCGTAGACAACGACAGTGATGGTCTCATCGATTACCCGCAAGATCCCGGCTGTACGTCGGGGGATGACCCGATTGAAAGTCCGAATCCTAATTTTCCCGATCTCATCTCCTCTTCTGTCACGCCCACAAATGCAACCGCTAACACCACAACGACCTACTCGGCAACCATTTCAAACATCGGTTCCGCGAGCGCCGGAGCTTCAACCGCGCTCCTTCAGAGCGCGAACGATGCGTCCGGCACTGGCGCCGCCGACCGTGGCACGGCCGCGGTTGCTACTCTCGCCGCAAGCGGTTCAGCTACCGCTTCATTTTCATACTCTTTTTCTTCCACAGGCACCTTCTACCTGCGCGCCTGCGCCGACAAAAGTTCAGCGGCAAACACGGGCATCATTGCTGAATCGAATGAAGGGAACAACTGCGGAGCGTGGACGGCGATAACGGTGACGACGCTCCCCGCTCCTGTCAATGGTTCTTGCTCCGCTATTCACTACGCCTGCACCGTCGGCACGAGCGCCAGCAACATCGACGGTGCAACTAATTGGACGTGGACCTGCAACGGCTCGGGCGGTGGCGCGAACGCTTCATGTTCAGAACCAAAGCCCTCGACCGTGGTGGACGGCGCGTGCGCCATCACCCATTACGCCTGCACGGCTGGCGCGAGTGCCAGCAACATCGACGGCGCAACTAATTGGACGTGGACCTGCAACGGCTCGGGCGGTGGCGCGAACGCCTCATGTTCAGAACCAAAGCCCTCG
>Ga0155536_122_pt1 | contig 5763 bp, 7 predicted proteins | sample RifCSPhighO2_12_FD_107193 | JGI IMG/M metagenome (GOLD analysis project Ga0155536, IMG submission 107193) | Candidatus Kaiserbacteria bacterium RIFCSPHIGHO2_12_FULL_56_13 | reverse complement strand
CCTCGTCGCCGTCTCGCTCTACCATATGCTCCTTGAGGCGAAGGCCTCGGAGCATTCGGCGCGCATGGTCGCGATGAAAAATGCGAGCGATAAATCTGAAGAAATTTCAGAGGATCTCACGCGCCTCTATAACAAGCGCCGCCAAGCGGCAATCACGCGCGAGGTCTCCGAGATCGTCAGCGGCCGCGAAGCGGTCGCGGTATAACATAATGCATATGCAAGGAACTATTACAGAAATCATCGGACCCGTGGTCGATGTGCATTTTGCCCCAAAAAAGGGGTATGAACTGCCGGCAATCGGGCACGCCCTCGTGATAGAAAAGGGTGCGGCACACGGCGATATCACGCTCGAAGTTGCGTCACATTTGGGACTCGACCGTGTCCGCGCAATTTCAATGAATGAGACGGCAGGTCTCGCACGCGGCGAGAAGGTCTCTATGATGGGTTCTCCGATATCGGTGCCAGTAGGCGAGGCGGCTCTCGGGCGCCTTTTCAATGTGCTTGGCGAGCCGATCGACGGCAAAGGCGCCGTAGCGCTCGGGACGCCGCGGCTCCCGATTCATCGCGCGCCGCCCCCGTTTGACGCACAAACCACCAAGGCCGAGGTCTTCGAGACCGGCATCAAAGCGATTGACCTCATCGTCCCATTCCTCAAGGGCGGGAAGGTGGGGCTCTTTGGCGGCGCGGGAGTCGGCAAGACCGTCATCATCCAAGAACTCATCAGAAATATCGCAACCGAACACGGCGGCTACTCGGTCTTTGCAGGGGTCGGCGAGCGCGTGCGCGAAGGCAATGACCTCTATCACGAGATGATCGAGTCAGGCGTTATCAACAAGACCGCACTCGTCTTCGGGCAGATGAACGAGGTGCCCGGCGCTCGCGCTCGCGTGGCTTTGACCGGCCTTACGCAAGCTGAATATTTTCGCGATGAAGGAGGGAAGGATGTACTGTTTTTCATGGACAATGTCTTTCGTTTTATCCAGGCGGGTTCTGAAGTCTCGTCGCTCCTCGGCCGCGTGCCCTCGGCCGTGGGATACCAACCGACCCTTGCTGAAGAAATGGGTCGCCTTCAAGAACGCATTACCTCCACGACCAAGGGCTCGATCACCTCGGTGCAAGCGGTCTATGTGCCGGCCGACGACCTTACCGACCCCGCACCGGCAACGACCTTCGCGCATCTCGACGGCACGGTCGTGCTCTCGCGCCAATTGGCATCACTTGGCATCTACCCCGCGATCGACCCCCTCGACTCATCCTCGGCCGCACTTACGTCCGAGATTGTCGGCCGCGAGCACTATGAGACGGCGAACAAGGTGAAGCAAATCCTCCAACGCTACAAGGACTTGCAAGACATCATCGCCATTCTCGGTATTGAAGAGTTGTCTGAAGAGGATAAGCTCACGGTTGCGCGCGCGAGAAAGCTCCAGCGCTTTCTCTCCCAGCCCTTTTTCGTCGCCGAGGTCTTCACCGGTTCCAAGGGCCAGTATGTTCCGCGCGAAGAGACGGTGCGCGGCTTCAGAGAGATCGTCGAGGGCAAGCACGATGAGAAATCCGAACAAGTATTTTATATGAAAGGCGGCATTGATCAGGTAGTATGATATATCATACTGATCGTTCGTAACCCATATGAAGACTTTTCGACTCACCATTGCGCGAGTAGGAGAGAATCTCTTTGACGGCGAGGCCGTTTCTGTCTCCTTGCCAGGCACTGAAGGAGTGTTCGAAGTCCTCGCGCACCACGAAGCGTTCGTTTCGGAACTTAAGCCGGGCAAGGCACGTGTAGCGGCCGCAGACGGCACCACTCATCATTTTGAAATCTCACAGAAAGGCCTTGCTGAAGTTTCGCACAACCAAGTCACCGTTATTTTATAAGGGCCTTGCTCACAAGGCGTTTTTCGTATACAAGAAGGACGGAAACCCTCATTGAGAAGGTTGAGATATGGCCAAAACAGCTGTCTTCATAGACGTACCGAACGTTTGTCTTGGACGTGCGGTAAAACCAAAAAACATCAATTGGCAGAGGCTCTCACTTGAAATAGCGAAAACTCTTGCCGACGATGACGAAGTGATTTGGTCGGGTGCGTATGCGCTCGGACAAGGATTTACCGCCACCGCCGCTGAAAGAGCAAAAACCGAATTCCGTCCCTTGTTTGGGGCGCATTTCGACCCAATCATTCGGCTCGACAAGGATGTGGATAGTTGGATTGTCGCCGACATGTTCCGAGTATGCCTCAACGAATTAAATGAGGTCGTTGCTCATGCAGTGGAGCATTCATCCATCAACTTGCCGGTACATCTGCGTTTAATCCTCGTTTCGGGCGACAACGACTACACACGCGTCTTCAAGGTGTTGAAGGAGCACTCATCAGAACTTATCTCCTTCACTCTCGAGGTATGGTCATGGCAACAGACGCTGGGAAATGACCTTGCACGTTACGCAAACCGCATATACCGTCTCGACCAATTCTTCTCTTTCGAATCCTCCGAAACGGAGGGAGAGGAAGAATATCTTCCCGTACGGTGACGTTTCAAAGCCCGCCTTGCGCATGCAAGGCGGGCTGTCTGTTATACTAAAAATATGGAAATCAAAGGAGAGCTCCCCGAGGGGCCGATGCGTCACCGGCCCGTTGCGCATTACCACGGCGATACGGTACGCGCGCTCTTCGTCATCATGGCGGTCGTCATGCTTATTGCCGAGACGACCGGCGCCTCGCTCCCTTTGTCGACTCTCGGCATCGTTTCGTTCGCCGTTGTCTTGATGGTAGCGGCAGGCATTGCGAACCCGGCCCAATCTTGGATACATTACGTGAACGTAGTGCTTGCGGTTTTCGGCGCAATTAGCTTCGGCCTTTACGCGATCGAGCAATACCGAGCGACCCATGATGTGCTTACACCGACCTTTTTGTACGCCGAGGTCCTCGCCCTCCTCTTTCTCACTTCTGTCTATTACGCTACCAAGACGGTACGCGGCCTCCTCTTACGGCCCCATCTCTCATAGCCATGTCACTCTTGGGATTTCTCATAAAGAAATACGCGAATTGGAAATTGCGGCACTTGCCCGAGAGCCAGCGCGAGCAGATGTCAGGGCTTGTTGCGAAAGATCCGCAGCTTTTTAAAAAAATCGGCGAGGAGATTGAGAAGCGTAAAAGGGGCGGTGAGCGCGAGACCAAAGCTTCGCTTGAGGTGATGAAGAAATATCGAGCCGAGCTTCAAGCCCTGATGCAGCAATGAATACGCTGACGCTCCTCTTCACCCTCATGCAAGCCGCCGGCGCCGTGGTCGGCGCCGGCGGCTCTGTCTTTGCCGAACTTTTTTATCTGCGCGCAGTCAAAGATGGTGCGATCGACGAGGCAGAACGTGCGCATCTCTCGACCGTCGCCGGCGCCTTACGCATCGGGATGCTCATTTACCTTATCGGCTCGGTTGGCATGGTGATTATGAGTTTTGCGTACCTGACACCCTTACAGCCCGCGCTCACGCACACCTATTGGATACAAGCCGGCCTCGTATTCGCTATCCTTTTTTTCGCGTGGGCGCTCTCGCGCAGGCTCGTGAGCTTTACAGTGGGTTCGGCGGGAGTCTTCGCCGGCTGGTGGTTCATCACCTTTCTCGTGTTTGAAAAGCTGCCCGCTATAACCTTTGGCGCGGCAGTCGGCATTTACCTTGTGGCAACAGCAGTAGTCGCCGCATTTTTGTATTATGTGAGGACACTCCTACGAGGGTCAGCATGAAAATTTTCATTCTCCTCGGCCACACTGACCGCGAGACCCTTTCGGGCGCCTTTGGCGACACTTACGAGCGGGCGGCGCGTGCAGCTCACCACGAGGTGCGGCAGATGAATATCGGCGAGATGACCTTCGATCCCATTCTCCACAAAGGGTACAAGGTTATTCAGGAACTCGAACCGGACTTGAAAACATTTCAAGAGAACATGAAATGGTGCGAGCATTTCGTCCTTATCTATCCGATCTGGTGGAGCTCGGTGCCGGCGATGCTGAAAGGTCTTTTCGACCGCGCATGGCTCCCGGGGTTCGCTTTTAAGTTCGCCGATCACGGCCTCACCTGTGAGAAACACCTCAAGGGCCGCACGGGGCGCATCATCACGAGCGCGAACGCCTCGCCATGGATGATCTATTTTATGTACGGCCCCATCACAAATCTCGTTTCATCCGCCATTCTTGGCTTTGCCGGCATCCGCACCCGCGCGACCCTCTTTGGCCCCTCCGAGCGCGCGTCTCCTGCCAAGCACGCCAAGTGGATGCGAAAGGTCGAGCGCCTTGGACGCCGTGGTGCTTAGCCTGTAAGATGCGAACATGTTGAAAATCGGCATAGTGTGAACACAGCGCGCTATGGTCTCAATGTCCCAAAGCTAGTTCCATTTACCTTTTCTATCAAACTACCGCCTCCGGACTGGCGAACAGTCTCTCGTAGACTCGAAAGTTGTTAGATTTGAGGTTCTTGCGTCCTTCGCGAGACACTCGATAATGAAGACGCCTCAAGGCGGCGTATCGAATGTTCAAGAAGCTCATAGCTTCAGCGTCTATATTGGCGTTTTTCGCTAGTCCTTTGAGTACGTTCGCCTATTTCGATCCCACGATTGGTCTCAACAATCTTTTTACCGGCGAATCCATCGCTCCTCCGGTGTGGCAGACGAATGGTACTTTGACCGAGCGAGTGCCGATCAAAGTCCCTCCGGGGAGAAACGGGCTCACTCCTGACCTCTCCCTCTCCTACAACAGCCAGCAGCTCGCTGATGGGTCATACGGCTACGGTTGGTCGCTCTCGATCCCGTATATCGAGCGTCTCAATAAATCCGGCTCGGAGCGCTTATATACCGACAATTACTTTATTTCTTCACTCGGGGGCGAACTCGCCACGACCTCCGTTGCCAATGAATATCGTCATCGCATCGAAGACGGGAGCTTCATGTGGTTCACCTTTTCGAATAATAGTTGGACCGGCTACGACAAGTCCGGCACCCACTTCCTTTTCGGCACTTCAACTGCCGCGCAACAGGCCGCGACTACGAGCCCTTCAAATGTATATCGCTGGATGCTTCAAGAAGTGCGAGACAAAAACGACAACTACATCAAATATGAGTACACCAGCGACGGCAATCAAATCTACCCCTCGCAAATAACCTATACGGGTAATGCCACTACTGATGGCCTTTTCACCGTCACCTTCACCTACGAAACAAGGCCCGATACGATTACCTCGTATAAAAGCGGCTTCAAAGTAACGACGAGTAAGCGGCTAACTGAAATCCAAGCACTCGTGAGTGGATCGTTGGTAAGAAAATATGTCCTAGCCTACGCCTCGGGCGTTAACGGTGCCCGCTCACTCCTTTCGAGCGTTACAGAGACAGGCCGCGACGAGTCAGGAAATCAGCTCTCCTTGCCCGCATGGAGTTTTGCTTATTCCTCGAGCACTCCCGCGTATACGGTGGCGACAAACCTACAAGTCTCGGATAATACGGACATCGTCGGAGACGTTGACGGGAATGGTCTCCCCGACCTCTCTTCTTTTTATCAGAATTCGGTTACTCTCAATACCTATCGCAATGTTCAAAGTAATTTCTACCCTACATTTAATGGATACGACGAACAAATAAGCACCGAATACTGGGGGAGTGAATCTCAAGCGGCCGAACGGGGCGTACGCTTTTTCGATGCCAACGGAGATGGCAAAGCGGACATTTTGCGACACGACAGCAACAACGGCAGCCCAGCGACAACTTCTCTTCGAGGAGTAGGAGATCTT
>Ga0155536_113_pt2 | contig 7862 bp, 8 predicted proteins | sample RifCSPhighO2_12_FD_107193 | JGI IMG/M metagenome (GOLD analysis project Ga0155536, IMG submission 107193) | Candidatus Kaiserbacteria bacterium RIFCSPHIGHO2_12_FULL_56_13 | reverse complement strand
CGCGCGCTCTGTCGCATTCGAATCAGCATCGATGCCGATCAAGACGCCGCCTTCGCCGAGGGCAGCGAGGAGACGCGTAAAGTGCCCTGCCCCGCCAATGGTGGCATCAACGACGACATCGCTTGGCTTCACGGCGAGAGCCGTGAGCACTTCATCGGTCAGTACGCTTTCGTGAGTCGGCTCCATATTACTTCGCGTCTCCCACCTTCTCTGCGTAGCTATCGGCGTTGCGCTCGATATCGGCGGTATAGCGCTTCCACGCCCCTGCCTCCCACATCTCAACGCGGTCGGCAACGCCGGCGATGACCGCCGACTGCTTCATGGTCGCAAATGACTTCAGGTGCTCCGGGACAAGAATGCGGCCACCGTTATCAACCTCGGCTTCAAACGAGCCGGCCAAAAAGAGGCGTGCGAGCCCGCGCGCGGCCGCAGTGCCAGAGGTTTGTGCGGCATACTTCGCGGCCTCTTTCTCCCACACCTTTTTGGCGAACACATAAAGGCAACGATCAAGGCCGCGCGTGATCACCACGACGCGGCCGAGACTCCGTCGAAATTTCGAAGGCAAAGAGATCCGGTTCTTCGTGTCGAAAGTGTGCAGGTATTCGCCGAGAAACATAGGCGGGCGATGGGTCGAAGAGGCCATGGCTTCCCACTTCACTACCCAACACTCGAGTATATCCCACTCTCCCCCACCCTGCCGAACAAGGTTATCCCCACCCCATTAAAGAGTGGCGTCGGGCGGCATCTTATTGACTGACTTCTTGAAGGCGCTTGAGGACGAGGTCGCGCGAGAGCGCGGAGAGGAGCCAGCCGGCCTTAGGGCCCGAATCACGATTTAAGAAAATGCGATATATGGCTTTGAAAAGTTCGCTGGGCGTGATCGGTATCTCGCCCTTGAGTTCATGGAGGCGCGCATGGATCTCCTCCCCCGTCCGCTCTGACGCACCTATATAGAGGTGTATTTCTCGCAATGCCTTTTTCTGAAGTTCAGAGAGAACGACCGCGGGTAATTTTTCTTGTAGCACATATTTGAACTCCTCTGGCGCATAGGCCGCGAGCCAGAGTTTTGCGTAGCCCGCGCGCAGAAGGAGCGCGCGAACTTCATCGTCATTCAAATCAACACCCTTTGCCTTTTGCGCTTCCGTTTTCAAATCAAGGTGCGGCATTTGTACGATAAAGGCAACCTCGCGAAAGCGCATCTGCCACGGCGCCGCAAGCTCTGCTCGCTCATCCGGCAACTGACAGAGCGCATAGAGGCGCGCGTAATTGTCGCTCTTGCCCTCTCCTATCCTTTCGGTCAAATCGTCGTACCAATCATACATCTTTGGCACCGAATCGCCCGAGGGGTCGACATTGATCTGCTCTTTGATGTCTTTGCCAATCAAAATGAGCCGGAGGATCTGCGGCGGGAAGAGCTCTGCCATATCTTTGGCACTCGAGCCTCGCCCTTTCGAACTCGACATCTTGGCGCCTCCGACCAAGAAGAACTCGTAGGGTATGTCATGGGGCGGTTCGATAGCAAAAACCTCCCGCGCGATATGGTTTGCCACATCTCTCGCGCCACCCTTGGTCGAGTGATCTTTGCCTCCGCCCTCGATATCGACGCCGCCCGCGCCCCACTTCGCCGCCCAATCGACCTTCCAAAACAACTTGCTCCCTCCTTTGAACGGATCGACCCGGCCTCGGTGGCCGCATGAAGCAATGTCATCGGGATTTTTATCGCACGCGTAAGCGACTGTCTCGCCGTCAAAATCGGAAACGCTCGTGGTCATGATCTTGCCGCACTTCTCGCACACGACCGATACCGGGAGCCACGACGCATCTTTCTCCGACCCCGAGACCTCTTTCAAGATGCGCCGGATATCGCTCGCCTTTTCAAGTGCGCGCTTGATGTACTGGTCCATCTTCCCGCTTTTGTAGAGCTCGGTCGCGCGATAGTACTCGGGTATAAACCCGGCTTTTTTGTGCACACTCACAAACTCGGCCCCAAAAAACTCGGCATAGTTTGCAAACCCAGGCTCGGGCGAGGGCACCGTGAAGAGGGGCTTGCCGAGGTGCTCTTTGAATTTTGCTTGATCTAAATAACTTGGGACAGTATCAAACGGGTCGAAATCGTTAAGCTCATACTTATATATATTCGCCACTCCCATTTCTGCGAGCGATTCGCCGATAAGCCCGTGTATCGCAACGCCGCGCATCGAGCCGATGTGCACGCGCCCCGACATCGTCTTTTCATCGCGTATAACAAATCGTTTGCCGTCTTTGGGCTTTCGCGTGTCCCGTATCTCGTCAGCTATCCGGTCCGCCCAAAACATCCTCGTATCGTATCACGCTACCTTTTCGATGGTATAGGTTTGCTTGCCTGAGGGCGTCTCAAAGGTGAAGACATCGCCCTTCTTTTTGCCCATCAGCGCGGCGCCCAAGGGCGAGACATGCGAGAGCTTGCGCTCTCGCATGTCGGCCTCTTCGCTCCCGACGATCATGTATTCGTGCTCCTCATCGCTCCCCCCGTGTTTGATAGAGACCTTGGAACCGAAGCCGACTTCATTCTTCTTCTTGTTATCAGTCGTGATGGTCGCCCGCTTCAGCACATCTTCGAGCTTGCGGATCCGCTCCTCGGTCGCGGCCTGGAGCTCGCGCGCCTCTTGGTACTCGGCATTTTCAGAGAGATCGCCGAGTGAGCGGGCATACTCTAAATTCTTGGCGATTTCGGTGCGGCGCACCGTTTTCAAGTGCTCCAGCTCTTTCGCCATTTCATCGAACTTTTCTTGAGAAAGCACGGCCTCTTTGGTTTGGTCAGTCATAAGGTCGCGATCGGTGCGCGTCATTGTACGCGAAGTATCGGGAGGCGCAAGTCAATCGAAATACTCGGGAGCGGCTTGAGAGAGGGCGGTCAGAAATTGCTGCACGATATAGACCCCGCCGGTCGGGTTACCTGCGGGGCCGCGCTCCATCACCACCATAAAGACATACTTGGGATCCTCGTAGGGAAAAAAGCCGACAGCCCATGAGTTGTAGTATTCGTTCTTGGCTCCCGTTTGCGCCGTGCCGGTTTTAGCGGCGGCGTGAACGATGCCCTCAAGCGAAGCGAGGCCCGAGGCTGTGCCAAGCGTCACCGCAAGGCGCATCCCCTCGCGCACCACCCGGAGCGCGTCAGCGTCAACCGTAAGCGATTCGCCGGAGAGTTGTGCATCCTTGAGCAGGGTTGGCTTGACGAGCTTGCCGCCGTTTGCGATAGCCGCAACGGCGCGCGCGACCGCGATCGGCGTCACCTGCATGGCGTACTGGCCGATCGCCGTGTGGTAGGTGTCGCCAATGCGCCAAATCTCGTCGTAGGTCGTCTCTTTCCACGCAGGCGTGGGGATGAATCCCGCAGACTCGCTTGGGAGCTCGATGCCGGTCGGACTCTCAAGGCCGAACGCGCGATACCAATAAGCGAGCCGCTCGATCCCAAGCCCTCGCACGTTCCCTAATCCGCCGCCGACAGCATAAAAGTAGATATCAGAGGACCACGCGATCGCCTCTCGCAGATCAAGGACGCCGAGCGCCCTCCAATCCTTGAAGACGGTCGGGCGCGACGGATCGTAGGGGTTCGGGACAGAGATCGAGCCCGTGCTGTTGACCGTGACCGAAGGCGTGATCGTGCCGTCAGTCAGGGCACCTGTCGCTTCAAATGGTTTGACGATAGAACCTGGCGCATAAAGGCCCGAGACGGCGCGATTAAGATAGGGCTTTCGGCTACTCGCGTTATACGCCGCGATCGTCTCGGCAGGCCCGCCGCCAGAGAGCACATTAGGGTCGTACTCTGGATACGAGACAAGCGCTCGCACCGCGCCGGTCGACGCATCCATGAGTATCCCTGCTCCGCCAAGAAACGGCACCTGGTCGGCGAGCGAGCTTACGGCGTCGTAGAGAGCTTCTTGCGCGCGGCTATCGATCGAGAGAGCGAGATCGGTACCGTTTATCGGTGGATTGATGATGCCTTGCGAGTGCACTTCGCCGAGCGCATCCCGTTCGATTAAGATGGTGCCGTTCTCGCCGGCAAGCATTTCGTTAAAAGAGGCCTCGATGCCGGCGAGGCCGGTGATCAAGGTATCGTAGTAGTTGCCAGAGGCATCTTTTTTTGGATACGAAACATGCCCCAAGAGAACGCCGAAGCCGGGCGCGGCATACACGCGCTCTACCCTCCCCTCGGATGCCGTTTCATTGCCAACGAGCACGACACCGTTCACATCGGTGATGACGCCACGATTCGTGAAAATGACTTGCGACGAAAGCGAGTTGCGCTCGCTCTGCGCCGCATAGGCGCTCCCCTGCCTCACTTGGAGGTTCCATGCTTGGCCAAGGAGGAGGATGAACGCGAACACGAGCGCGATACTCAAGAAAGCGAACGCGGTCTCGCCAAGGGGGCGCTCGAGCCGCCCCTCAAAACGCGCCCGATCAAAAGAGGGGGTGTTCGCCGCATCGAGAAAGATCTCGTCGGGAGCAATCTCCGGGTCGCGCGGACGGGGGCGGCGCCACATCATACTCGCATGATACGCGTCTCAATGAATGAGTGCACCATGAATGCGGCGGCGGTAAGAAGCGCGCCTGCAAAAGTCCCGAGGGGGTACGGGTATGCGGCTTTTGTCCAATAGAGAGCGTCGACGATGATGCCGACCGCAAGCGGTGCGGAGGGTGAAGCGGCGGCGGCAATGAGAGCAATAAACGAGGTTATGCCGATCGTGAAAAAGAACGGGGCGATGAGCGCCGCCGCGATAAGCACGACACGGACTACGGGACGAGCGTGACCCATGTGAGCGAAAAGAGGTTCACGAGGGGCGTGATCGAGAGGGTCGCGATAGGCGACGAGAGATCTGTCCCCACCTCCCGTACGCGCCCCACGGGGAGCGCCCCTCCCCCCGCAACATATACGAGATCGCCCAAAACGACCCCCGCATCCTTGGGCACTAGGGCGGTGAACGCGCCGCCGCCCTTGCCCTTGAGAGTCATTGCCACGCGTTCTCTCCCCACCCACGCCGAGAGCGACTGACCGGGCGCCGAATAGAGAGTCACGCGAGCGATAGAGGTGAATGCCGTCTCGACGAAACCCAAGGGCGTCCCGCCCGGCGCAAGAACGCGCATGCCCGGTGAGACGCCCGAGGTCGCACCTGCGGCGATGACAAGCGTGTCGTAGGGCGACTCGGGCGGGCGAGTGAGGATGCCGGCAATGATGCCGAGAGGCGGCGCGGGCTCTTTGCCGAGGAACTGCGTGAGATCTTCGATCTTAGCGACGAACGCGAGGTTCTCTCGTGCGAGAGAATCCTTTTCGCGCATGAGATCATCGCGCTCACGGCGAAGGAGAGAGGTATCGGCAAACTGCGCACGAAGATCGGCAAAAAAACCCGAGAGGGCCGTGCCCACCGCAAGAAGGGGTGCTGTGGCTCGGAGAAACGGTTCAGGGAGGAGCGCGCGAAAGCCAAGAACGACAACGACGATAGTGAAAAGCGCCACCCCCATCGAAAAACTCGGGGCAGCGATAAGCGCATTACGTCTGAAGTATCGTCTCTTCTTCATCGAGGAAAAAGTCGCCATAGGTCTCTGGGTCCTCTGTCGCGCTCCCGGTGCCGCGCACGACCGCCGTCAAGGGGTCGGGGGCAACGCGCACAGGGACGCCGAGCATCTTCGAGAGGAGCTGGGGCAGGCCGCGCAAGAGCGCTCCGCCGCCGAACACGGTAACGCCGCGCTCGAGGATATCGGCAAGGAGTTCAGGCGGCGTGCGTTCGATCACCTCTTTCATCGCCTCCATAAGGGCATCCAAAGAGGGCGCGAGTGCCTCGCGGATGTGCGCATCGATGAGTATCACCTCGCGCGGGAGGCCGGTCGCGAGGTCGCGGCCGCGCACGCCGCGCGAGAGGGTCTCGGGCAGAGGGACGACCGCGCCGATCGCGATTTTGACCTCCTCGGCAGTGCGCTCCCCGATACCGAGCTTGAACTCGCTACGCACGAAATCGACGATGTTTTCATTAAAACGGTCGCCAGCGACCTGCGAACTCTTCGCGGCCACCGCTCCCGAGAGGGCAACAACAGCGATGTCGGTCGTGCCCGCGCCGATATCGAGCACCATTGTCCCGACGGGCTCGTGGACAGGGAGCTTTGCGCCGATCGCGCCCGCGACCGGCTCTTCAAGGATAAACACTTCGCGCGCGCCGGCATTTCGCGCCGCATCACGCACTGCGCGGCTTTGCACATTCGTGACGCCGGTCGGGACCCCGATGACGACCCGGGGGCCGAAGAGACGCGTGCGCGAACCCTGCGCCTTGCTGATGAGATAGGTCAGGAGCTCTTCAGTCACCTCAAAATCAGAAATGACGCCGTGTGAGAGGGGGCGCACGGTGCGGATATGCGGCGGCGTCTTGCCAAGCATGATCTTCGCGTCTTTGCCGACCGCGACTATCTGTCCTGTCTTATCATTCACCGCGACGACCGATGGCTCGTTGAGGATGATGCCTTTGCCGCGCACATAGACAAGGGAATTCGCGGTCCCGAGATCGATGCCGATATCACTCCCAAAAAAAGAGCTTTTAGAGAATCTCGCCATGGGTTTTCTTCGCGACCGCACCCGTGGCGCGGGCAACGACCTCATACTCGCCCGACGCGAGCGCCTCCTTACCCACCACGATGCGGTACGGGATGCCGATCAAATCGCTGTCAGCGAACTTCTCCCCCGCACGCGCTTCGCGATCGTCATAGAGGACCTCAATGCTCTTTTGTGTGAGATCGGCGTAGAGCGCGTCGGCCGCCCTTGAGACCTCATCGCCCTTCTGCCCCAGGGAGACGATATGGTACTTGAAGGGCGCGACACTCTCCGGCCACGCGAGACCCTTCTCATCACTCATGACTTCAGCCAAGATACCGAGCATGCGTGTGACGCCGATGCCGTACGAGCCCATAACGACAGGGTGTCGTTTCCCTTGTTCGTCTGTGTAGGCGAGGCCGAGTGCTTCTGAAAAACGGGTCCCGAGATGAAAGATGTTGCCCGCCTCGATGACCTTTTTCTCAACAAGGGCCTCTTTCGTAAGGCCAAGCTTTTGAAGCGTTGCATCGCTCATCACCTCCTTATTGACGGCGATCTTCTTTTCTTTGTCAACGAAAATCGTATCTTCGCCTGCATCTGACAAGGTTTGAAACTCTTCAGAAAACTCGCTGAAGACGCCGCCCGAAGCGAAGGTGATATAGGTGCGCTCGCCGATACCAAGCCGTTTGAAGATTTTTTTGTAAGCCTCGCGTGCGGCATCGTATTGCGCTTGATGCTCGCTATCAGTGCGCGCGAACGAGTAGAGATCTTTCATTAAAAATTCCTTGCCGCGCATTACACCGCTCTTCGCGCGCAGCTCATTCCTGAACTTCGTCTGAAACTGGTAGACCATCACCGGGAGATCCCGATACGAGCTCACATGCTCGGTCATGATGCTCGTCAAGGGCTCCTCGTGCGTGATAGCGAGGCCCGTTTCGCCGCCGGTCTTGAGAGCAATCTTGAACCAGCTGTCAACCTTCTCGTCATCCCAGCGGTCGGTACGCTCCCACAGCGCCTTATCCTGGAGCGCGGTCATGACAAGCTCTTGCCCACCGAGCGCGTTCATCTCTTCGCGGATAATCTGCTCGATGTTCTTCAAGACGCGGAGCCCTAAGGGGAGGTAGGAGTAGACGCCGGCCATCTCTTTGTGGACATAGCCGGCGCGGATAAGGAGTTGCGCGTTTTTTGCGACCTCGTCAGCGGGCGCCTCCCGCCGCGTTTTAGTAAAGAGAGCTGATTGCCGCATGGGCAAGAGTATACCCCTACCCTATAAGCCGGTAAACATCGTTCGCGGTCACGACCACCA
>Ga0155536_111_pt1 | contig 8391 bp, 11 predicted proteins | sample RifCSPhighO2_12_FD_107193 | JGI IMG/M metagenome (GOLD analysis project Ga0155536, IMG submission 107193) | Candidatus Kaiserbacteria bacterium RIFCSPHIGHO2_12_FULL_56_13 | reverse complement strand
GATAGAAATGAGCGCTACGAGCGAAAGGAGATTCTGCCACCCGAGAGTAGAGGCCGTGCCGACGGCGCCTGCGATACCTACGGGCCCTGTTACCTGCGAGAGATCCGCTGAAAAAGTGAAGACATGCGCAAAAAAGTGCGCGAGGCCCCCCGCGATCGCACCCGTAAGCTGAATCGTCGTTCCCGCCCCCTCGATAAGCGCTGGTACCAAAGGTTGCGCGCCGATAAACTCGTGGTCGCTGACCCAGCGCGGTGTCATAAGGACAATAGAGATGAGGAGCCATGCGAGGAGGAGATTCATCGCGATGCCCGCAACCAAGACCACCGCCTGCTGCCACTTGGGGCGCGCGGTGAAGGCGCGCGGATCAGCAATGCTCTCTTTATTGAGATTCTCTCCACAAATCTTCACGAACCCGCCAAACGGCAAGGCGTTTATTGAATACACGGTCTCCCCCCATTGGATACCAAAAAGTCGCGGCGGGTAGCCGAGCCCGAACTCCTCGACGCGCATCTTTGCCCACTTCGCGGCGACAAAATGCCCGAATTCATGCACGACAATCAAGACGACGAGAACGACGAGAAAAACTACCACCGTCATGAGGCGATTTCTTGCTCTTTTTTCTTGGCAAGCGCTTCGAGCGCATCACTCCCGGCGTCAATGAGTTTTTGCACCTCGTGCTTCAAGCGTATCACCTCGTCTTTGCCTACGCCGCCCCCCTCCTCCATCGCTTCTATCTCGTGAATCGCATCGGTGCGATGCGAACGTAAAGTCACTTTAGCATGCTCCATCTTCTCTCCCGCGAGCTTCGTAAGTTGCGTGCGCCGCTCGCTCGTGAGTTCGGGAAAACTGACGCGGATCCCCATTTCATCAACCGAAGTGCCAACCCCAAGATCGGCCTCGACAATCCCCTTCTCTACCGTCTTGATAAGCGACTTGTCCCATGGGATGACGCGCAAGGTCCGTGCGTCTTCGACCGAAACCGAGGCGACTTGCGCAAGTGGCGTGCGGGCGCCATAGGCCTCGGGCTTCACGCTATCGAGGAGCGCGGGCGTTGCGCGGCCGGTGCGGATACCGGCGAGTTCTTTTCTAAGCCACTCCTCGCCCTCTTTGGTCTTAGCTTTCAGTTTTGAGAAGTCATATGCCACGTCCGTATTGTAACAAAAAACCGGGCCGAGTCTTGAAAGACTCGGCCCGGCGTCTTTCGCGCCTTACGGCGCGGGAGTTGTCGGGGCCACACTCGTAATCGACGCGCGCCGGAGTACCTCGAGAGGCACTGGCGCGACGGCGATCTCCTCCACTTCGCCGCGGCGAAGGCGTTCCACATCGCTTGGCGCGATGAAGTGCCACCCGGCGGCGGCGGCCATCTTGCACCAGCGAACATCGCTGTGAATCAAGACGGCGTGGTAGATATGGCCGCTCCCGGCATTGACGAATCCCGCAGCAAGCGCGTACGAGGCGCCCGCGGCCGCGACATTCGTCCCCGTGATGGTCACCCCGAGGATACCTGAGGCCGCGGCGTTGCCGCTTGCGCCGCCCAAGCCCCCGCCGACAAAGCCGTTGGCGGCAAAGGCAGTCATCATCCGAGCATCGCTCGGATTCGTTTCATCGGCCCAGCGGTAGCATCCCGCTTCCGCTTGATCCTGCGCCGTGAGTGACGCTTGGGTGAACGGCTGATTGCCAAAGTGGTACGCGCCGATGGGGACGCCCTCATAGGGATCAAAGGGGTCATATACGCCAGCGCATCCCTGCAAGAAGAGGGCGCCAATGCAAAGCATCAGCCACCCGAAAACCTGAACTTTTGTGCCCATTTCACACTCCTTCAAAGATTCTTCCTGCTTTGCATTATATCACGCCTGAATTTATTTTGCAAGCCCATGCCTACCGGCAAGCAGGCCCTGCGGTGTCACGATGGCGAGGTGCTCCAAGATCATCTTGAGGGGCGCCGAGCGGTCATAGAGGTGGCTCCGGAGCACGATGATATCAGAGAGAAGCGCGGCGAGCTTTGGCTCTCCCTCCCAGGCACTATAAACCGCCTGTTCGATGCCGCTCACGAGCGCTAAGGCCTCGTCGCGATTCTCGCGCCGCTCTTCTTCATCGGTACCGCTCGTAAGTTTTTTTATGATCGCACTCCGCTTTTCGCGGGTTGCACGCAAAAAATCGGTCGCGAGTTCGGGGAGAGCAACCTGTTTTTTGCTCTCCTCAAGCACGGCGACCCGTGAACGCAAGGTCGAAAGGAGCTGTCCTATCTGCGGTACGATAAGATACAGTGTCGTACTACGCGGCGGTTCTTCAAAAAGTTTAAGGAAAGCGTTCTGTGCCTCGTGGTAGATCCTCGACGCAACAATGACGACTGCCTTGTGTTCACCGCCGATTGCCCCTTGGTGTGCGATCGATATGATCCTGCGCGCCTCTTCGACCGGCAAGAGGCCGTAGCGAAATACAATGACATCCGGGTTTCTCGCCGCTTTTAACCCAAGCTCGCGCTCAATATGCGCGAGCGCGGCCTTGACTCCCGCTTCGCTGTCCCCGACGACGACATACGCGTGGTGCCTCATACTGCTATCGTATACAAAGAACAAGAGCGCGCAAAGAGGAGGAGACCATGCGCAAAGTTCTTTGCACCGTTTTCGCCCTTTTCGTGTGCGCGCCCTCTGTCGCGCACGCCCAAGGGCCCATCAATGTCAGCTTGACTCTTCGGTACGCACCGAATGCCCCTCGCATTCTGCGTTACGAACCCGGTTCGACGAAAGAACAGCCCGTCGTCATGTGGACTATTCAAGCAGGAGGGCCGGTTGTTATTTACGACCCGGAGTACGGCGAGCGGCTTTTCGGGACGCCGATCAAGAACGGCTTTCAAGATTCGCTCCTCCATAGCGAGATGCGAGTCATTCGCACGACGATGCGCTTCGTGCGCAAGGTCGGGAGCGGGGATGTGCAGTTCACCACAAAAACAGACATCTACGGCGGGCAGGAGCGCGCGCTCCTCGCCGGCATGTACCTGCGGTTTTGAAAATGGCCCCGGCGCGTTTTGCGCCGGGGCCTGCATTTTTTACTTCAGCGCTTGGCGAGGATGCTTTTTTGATAGGTATCCAAATGTTTGAGCGCGACGCCGGTGCCACGGGCGACGCAGTAGTACGGGTCTTGGGCGAGCTTCGCGATAACGCCTGTACGGCGAAAGACGAGCTCGGGCATCTGCCGGAGCTGTGAGGTGCCGCCAGTCAAAATGATGCCGTTATCGATGATGTCCGAGGCGAGTTCGGGCGGCGTCTCTTGGAGGACCTTTCGTATCGCCTGCGTCATCTCGCGCAGTTCCCTCCCCATCGCCTGCACAAGTTCATTGGTCGCGACATCGACCGTGCGCGGGAGGCCAGAGAGGAGGTCGCGACCCTTGATCGGCACCGTGAGCTCTTGTGTGAGCGGGACGGCCGCGCCCACTTTTATTTTTACATCTTCAGCTGTCTTGTCGCCGATCGCGAGGTTGTGCTGTTTTTTCACATAGTCGACAATCGCACGATCGAGACGATTCCCCGCGCACTTGACCGAGGTCGAGGCGACGATGCCTCCGAGAGAGATCACGGCGACATCGCAAGTGCCGCCGCCCATGTCAGCCACCATGCGCCCCATGGGCTCGTGGATAGGGATGCCAGCACCAATTGCCGCCAAGATGGGCTCCTTGACCACATACGCATTCTTTGCTCCCGCCTTCATCGCCGCTTCGATGACGGCGCGCTTTTCGGTCGAGGTGACACCTGCTGGCACCGAGACGAGTACGGTCGGCTTAAATGGGTTCCACCCGAGTGCCCGACGCATGAAGTAGCGGAGCATCGCCTCGGTCACGCGGTAGTCGGCGATGACACCGTCTTTCATCGGTCGATACGCCACGATATCTTCAGGTGTACGGCCTATCATCTCTTTCGCCGCACTCCCTATCGCAAGGACCTTGTTGGTTTTTGCCTGCACCGCGACGACCGAGGGCTCGTTCAAGACCACCCCCTTCCCTGGCACAAAGACAAGGACATTGGTCGTCCCGAGATCGATGCCAAGCTTGGGAGAAAAGAAAGCCATCGTTGCCCATGATACCCTACAGAGCATGCGGCAAGAAGGCCTAAATTTCGTGGTCGAGGGCGGGAGGGCGCTTAAGGGCGAAGTGACGACCTCGCGCTCGAAGAACGGCGCCGTCGCGCTCCTCGCCGCTACCCTTCTCAATCGCGGCACGACGACCTTAGAGCATGTCCCCAAGATCGAAGAGGTCAATCGCCTTATTGAAATATTGCGCTCGATGGGAGTGAAGGTAGAGCGCGCGGGGCATAGAGTTGTCGTGACACCGCCCGAAAAGCTCGATCTCTCGCATATTGATCGCGAAGCGGCGACGAAGACGCGGAGCATCCTTCTTTTTATCGGCTCGTTGCTCCACCACGCTCACACCTTTGATATCCCACAGTCAGGCGGCTGCACCTTGGGGACCCGCACCGTGCGCCCGCACCTTTTCGCGCTCGAGAAGTTCGGCGTCTCGATCGAAGCGCTGACCGACCGCTACCATGTGGAGCACAAAGGCCTTAGCCCCGCCGAGATTATCCTCTACGAGTCGAGTGACACGGCGACTGAAAACACTCTCCTCGTCGCCGCCAAGATACCGGGCGAGACCGTCATCAAATATGCTTCAGCAAACTATCAGGTGCAAGAGCTCTGCGGCTTGTTGCAAAAACTTGGCGTAGTCATTGAGGGTGTCGGTTCGACAACGCTCACGGTACGCGGGATAAAAGACATTGCTGTCGATGTCTCGTACAGTGTCGCCGAGGACCCGATTGATAGTATGTTCTTCATCGCCGCAGCGATCGCGACGAACTCTGCCCTCACGATCTGTCGCGCGCCGCTTGACTTCCTTGAGATTGAGCTCGTCCTCCTCGAGAAAATGGGGCTCACATTCACCATCACAGAAACCGGCTATTCAGAAAATGGCATCACGCGTCTTGGTGATATCGCCGTGCGGCTTTCAAAGATTGTCGCCTTCCCCGAACGACTCCATCCACGCCCCTACCCCGGCCTCAATATGGACAACATCCCCTTTTTCGCCGTCATCGCCGCATGTGCCGAAGGCACGACGATGCTTCACGATTGGGTCTACGATAAGCGCGCGATCTACTACACCGAGCTCGAACGCCTCGGGGCACAAACTTTGCTCCACGACCCGCACCGGATCTCGATCACCGGGCCGACGAAGTGGAGGGCTGCTGAAGTGATCTGCCCGTCCGTCTTGCGCATCGGCGCCATGCTCGTCGTCGCCATGCTTGCAGCCAAGGGCACCTCGCTCCTCCGGAATGTCTACAGCATCAATCGCGGATACGAAGAGTTGGTCCCGCGCTTAACCGCGCTCGGGGCTTCGATCAAAGAGCAATGAGATCGATCGCCGAGATCAAACCCTCACTAAAGCGCATCACAACCCGCAAGACTGAGCGCGGCGAGCTTATGCGTTTTTTCGTACGACACTTGAATTATTCGCGCGCGCGTGACGGCCTCCCCACAATTACGATGGGACGCATGGGGCGCATTCTCGAGGGCATTCCGACTGCCGACCTCTACTATCTGCAAAAGGTCTGCAGTCAAGCGAAAAATTTTAGCAAAAAATTTTGGTGGGAAGTCGATCCGAAAAAGCATTTCAACGAAAACAACGCCCGGTAGCGCTTGAAAGATGTGCGCTGGTATGGTAGAGTAGAAAACGGTCGCTCTCGTGGCGCAGAGCGGCTCCCGGAGCGGCGCGGTCTCCTTGATCGCCCCTTGCCTGAAGGCCGCGTCGCTTCGTTTTCTCAAACTTCTCAAACCGCCTTTTCGGGCGGTTTTTGTTATAGTCACAAGGTGAAAACTATTGTCCAAGACGGCGACCTCGTGCTCCGCAAAAAAGCAAAACCCCTCCCCGAGGAGCTTTTTGGGAGCGCGAAGCTTGCGCAACTCATCAAAGACATGAGTGGGGCGCTCGACGCCGAGCCCGATGGGGTGGCGCTCGCCGCGCCACAGGTCGGCGTCTCATGGCGCATTTTTATCATACGCAAAGACCGGACCCTGCCTCTAAAACCCGCCGCTTCAGAAGTGGCGGGTTCGGGCGAACTTTCGGCAAAGTCGAAAGTTTTAGCCCCGCAAGTAGATGTATACATCAACCCCGAGATCGTAAGGCGTTCGCGTAAAAAGCAGGAGACCGATGAGGGGTGTCTCTCTGTTCGCGGCAAATACGGGCACACCAAGCGGCACGAGCGCGTGACACTGCGCGCTCGTCGCGAGAGCGGCGAGCGTGTCGAGCGCGGCGCAGGCGGCCTCCTGGCGCAAATCTTCGAGCACGAGCTCGACCACCTCGACGGCATCCTCTTCACCGATCACGCGACTGACGTCGTCGAACTCAAACACACCGATGAGCATCTTGCCTAAATTTATATATTTTGGGACGCCGTATGTCGCGCGCGATACGCTCACGGTGCTTGTCGAGCAGGGTTTTGTGCCTACCCTCGTTATCACGAACCCCGACGCTCCGAAGGGGCGCGGGCACGTGCTTACGCCCTGCGAGACGAAAGTGTGGGCGCTTGAGCATGGTCTTACCGTCGTCACGCCAGAAAAACTTGATGACACCGCGGTCGCTGAAATCAAAAAATACGCCTGCGAGTACGCGCTTGTCGTCGCCTATGGCAAGATATTGCCTGAGTCCCTCATCAGCGCCTTCCCCAAAGGGGTGCTCAATGTCCACTATTCACTCCTCCCCAAATATCGCGGCGCCTCTCCCGTTGAAGCGGCGCTCTTACACGACGAGACCGTCACCGGCGTTACGATACAAAAAATGGTGAGGGAGCTCGATGCGGGCGATATCCTTGCGCAAGAAGAGATGGCGATAGGGCAAGACGAAACGACAAAAGAACTCAAGCCGCGGCTTATTGAAGTAGGCGCAAGGCTCCTTGTTGCCACCCTCCTTCGCTACCTTGCAGGCGAAATTATCCCTGTGCCGCAAGACCATGCGCGCGCAACGCGCGCACCAAAAATTAAGAAAGAAGAGGGGAAGCTTAATCTCTCGGCTCCCGCCTTCGATAATTGGCGCAAGTATCGCGCATACGCCGAAAGTCCAGGTACATATTTTTTTGATCCACCAACTGGCGAGGGTAAACGCTACAAAATCACAAAAGCAAAATACGAAAATAACTCGTTTATCGTCGAACGTGTCATTCCCGAAGGTGGCCGTGAGATTGCATACAGGTAAATAAGGGCGCCCGCTTCGCGGGCGCCCAAAATTCTAAACATCGAAAGTCGCACTGATGACTTACCGACCAGGAAGAAGCGCTGAAAAGAGCTTTCTCTTCCGCGAGACCGGTTTGTCGGCAAAGACCTCCTCCACCGACACGCTGATCCCAAACGACATGGCGTGAAAGAGCCGGAGTTCGTTGGGGTGTTTGTGGAAGAGTACTCCATCGCGGAAGCCGCCGTCGACTTTTTGGTCGAAGACGGCTCGCTCGACGGCGTCGACGCCCCATTGTTGCTGAAGAGCTTGCGGGATGTCTGACACAATAAGCTGTGCACCTGGTTTGAGGCACACCGCCATCGTCGGGTCATCTTTTGAGACAAGCCCGACGGTATGCTGACTGATGCGCGCAGTGACCAACTGGTCACCTACGACCGCATCGCGCCGTTTGGCGCCTTCGGCACTATAATCGCATATTGGTTTTTCTCCCTTTGTGAAAGGGCTACGAACCGGTAACCCTACGGAGAGTATACCTCCCTTTCCTACCTCCGTGAATAGCGGCCGATCAAGGTCGCCCCGGCGAGTGTCTTGCCCTGTATCGCGTCGAGGACTTCTTGTTTTGTGGGAGGGTTTGCAAAATGCAAATCTCCTTTTATTGCGTAGAGTTTGAAAATGTAACGATGCTCGGCTGGCTCGTACTCTGGCGGCGGACAGGGGCCTCTGTAGCCCATCTCCCCGCGACCGTTCACACCCGCCGTTCCAACTGACCTCCCTTCCAAAATTTCTGTCGTATCGGGCGGAATGTTGAAAAGAACCCAGTGGTTAAAGACACCAGACGGATGTTTTTCCTTTCGTACATCGGGATCGTCCATAATGAGGGCAAGCGACGCCGTGCTTTCCGGTATACCAGAAATGGAGAGCGGTGGTGAAAGAAGCCGGTCCTCATCACAAGTGTATTTCGCGGGGATTTTTCCGCCGTTCTCGAACACTGAGCTCGTAAGTTCCATACGTCTATCCTAGCATTGCGATGCCTGATTTTTCGGTTAGAATGCCCTCACGCGCCGCTTTGCGGCGCGTGCGAAAACATATTCCGCGGTAGTTCTCCGCCAGCTGGCGGAGGTAGAGCGGTTTTCAAAATATGTACACAGTTTATGCCATATACAATAAAGATCACGACA
>Ga0155536_109_pt1 | contig 8686 bp, 8 predicted proteins | sample RifCSPhighO2_12_FD_107193 | JGI IMG/M metagenome (GOLD analysis project Ga0155536, IMG submission 107193) | Candidatus Kaiserbacteria bacterium RIFCSPHIGHO2_12_FULL_56_13 | reverse complement strand
CTCCCGCCCTCTCCAGCGGGAGTTTTCTTTTCAAGATACAATCGCCATCCTACAAGCATTTTGCTCGCCTCAACCAAGAGACTCGTTATACGCATATACTGTGCATTCGTAATCGCATTACCTTCCCACCCAACAAGGAGGAGAAATTTAGCCGTATCAAGTCTTGCAATCGAGGTGTCAAGCGTAGCAATTTTTTGCGACCCAGAAAGATACTCGGCGCGGAATGCATACTCGAGCGTATCAAGAAGCGTGCTGTCAATGCGCGCCGCAATTGTCTGCCGTCGCGCCTTAGCGACGTGCGGGAGTGCTGCTTGCCATGCAAGATACACTTCTTTCAATATGAGAACTACGGGGACGAATTTCTCTTGCGGAATCGTCCGGGGGGGGGGTACGTTCAGGGGGATGGATAGAATCAGCGTCGTTCATTCCTACGACGATATCATCTCCACCGAGAACCTGCTTGACGCCTGGAAAGAGTTTTTGCGCGGGAAACAGAAGAAGAAAGACGTACAAATGTTCGAATACAACCTCATAGAAAATATCTCGGTGCTTCATGCCGATTTGATTGTCGAAAAGTATCGGCACGGCGGCTATGAGCATTTTAAGATAAGTGACCCGAAGCCGCGTGATATCCATAAAGCCTGCGTGCGAGATCGACTCCTCCATCATGCGGTATACCGGGTCTTGTACCCGTTCTTCAATCGAACGTTCATTGCCGATTCGTATTCTTGTCGCCTTGAAAAAGGAACGCATCGGGCGGTGAACGCATTCCGGCGGTATGCGTATCGGGCGAGTTCTAATCACACAAAAACCCTTTGGGTGCTCAAAGGCGACATTCGTAAGTTCTTTGCCTCAATCGATCAGTCGATGTTGCTCGGTATCTTGCAAAAGCATCTTTCTGACGAACGCACATTAGGCTTATTGCAGAATGTCATCGAAAGCTTCCACTCGACCGTACCCGGCAAAGGCCTCCCGCTCGGGAATCTCACGAGTCAGCTACTCGTGAACATCTACATGAACGAGTTCGACCAGTTTACCAAACACAATCTCAAAGCGAGATGCTACATCCGCTATGCGGATGATTTCGTCGTACTCTCGCAGGATAGGAACTATCTGGTCAAAATACTTCCATATATGGAAGCGTTTCTACATGCGTATTTGAAACTCGAAACGCATCCAGATAAGGTTTTTATAAAAACGCTGGCCTCGGGCGCAGACTTTCTCGGTTGGATGCATTTCCCCGACCATCGCGTTTTGCGGACGGCGACTAAGAAGCGTATGTTCCGTCGCCTGCGGGATACCGAAGGTAAAAATGAAGTCGTACAATCCTATCTCGGCATGCTTTCGCATGGGAATACACATAAGTTGCGAGGGCAGGTTGAGTCATCTATACTCCCCTCATGAATCGGTATCGGGCGATTGCTTGCGTGGCCCTCGTTGCAGGGCTTTTACTTACCTATTTCGTGTGGGCTACAGAAGTCGATCCCGAGAGCCGATGGCGCTTCAAACTCGGCCTTGACCTTGCCGGCGGCACCGAGCTTATCTACCGCGCCGACATGAGTCAAACGGCGAGCGAAGAGCAAGACGACGCGCTTACCGCGCTTCGCGACGTGATTGATCGGCGCGTGAACCTCTTTGGGGTCGCCGAGCCCATTGTCCAAACCCAAGAGGCGAGCACAGCGCTCGGCACGACTGAAGATCGGCTTATTGTCGACTTGCCGGGAGTGACCGACATTCAAGCAGCTGTCGATGCGCTTGGCGAGACACCGGTCCTCGAGTTCAAGCTCGTGCGCGTCGTTGACGACGAGACCGCAGAGTACTCCGCCACCGGCCTCACCGGCCGTTACCTTGAAAAGGCCTCGCTCCAATTTGCCTCCGGTGTCTCTGCTGCCCTCGCCGAGCCGCAGGTCCTCTTGAGTTTTGATAGCGCAGGCGCAGAACTTTTCGAAAAAATAACGAGCGAGCATGTCGGCGAAATGCTCGCTATCTTTCTTGATGGCGTGCCGATCTCGACCCCCGTGATCCAAGAAGCGATCCCGGGCGGGCAGGCGACGGTTTCGGGCAACTTTACCGCAACGCAAGCGCGCGACTTGGTAAGGAATCTCAACTTCGGCGCCTTGCCGGTGCCCATTATCCTTGAGAGTTCATCGGCAATCGGGCCCTCCTTGGGTGCCGCCGCCATTGATGCCGGCGTCCTCGCCGGTCTCGTTGGTTTTGCTCTCATAGCGCTTTTTATGATTCTTTGGTATCGCCTGCCGGGTCTCATTGCTGTTGTCGCGCTTGTCGAATATCTCGCGTTCATGCTTGCGGTCATCAAAGTGGTACCGGTCACCCTGACCGCCTCGGGCATCGCGGGGCTCATCATCACGCTCGGTATGGCAGTTGACGCTAATGTCCTTATCTCTGAACGGATGAAAGAGGAGCTCAAGAAAGGCGAAGGTGCGCGTGAAGCGGTGCGTGTGGGCTTTGCGCGCGCGTGGAGCGCGATACGAGACGGGCACCTCACCATGCTTATCTCGGGCGTGATCCTCTTTTGGCTCGGCACCTCTATCGTGCAGGGCTTTGCGCTCGTCTTTGTGCTCGGCGTCCTCGCTTCCCTCATTTCGGCAGTGACGCTTTCGCGCGTCTTCCTGCTTGCCATCGTGCCTGAGATGCGCGAAGGCGCATGGAGATTCCTCATGGGATCGGGTTTTCGTAAGCAAAACTAGCTATGTATATCGTCCGCCACCGTACGCTCTTTTTCATCCTCACCGGTCTCGTGCTCGTTGCAGCACTCGGCTCTATCATCGCGTTTGGGCTGCCGCTCGGGCTCGATTTTAAAGGCGGGTCTTTGATGCAGGTCGCTTATTTTGACGGTAGGCCCGACCTCGAGACGATCAAGGCGCAGGTTGCCACTGTCCCCGTCGGCGAGATTTCTGTCAGGGCGCTCGGCGAGAATGCGGTCAATATCCGCACGAGCGTCCTCACGCCTGAAGCGCATACTGCCGTCCTTGCCGCACTCTCGGGGAGCGGTACCACGACCGAGCTCGCCTTTACTTCGGTCGGTCCTTCGCTTGGCTCGCAATTTGCCAATAAGGCGCTCTGGGCTCTCCTTGCCGTCGTTCTTGCGATCGTGCTTTATATCGCCTTCGCGTTTCGCAAGGTGTCGCGGCCGGTGCCAAGCTGGTGCTATGGGCTCACGGCCGTCGTGATCCTCCTTCACGACCTCGCGATCCCTGCTGGCTTTTACACCATCCTTGGTTACTTTACTGGTGCTGAAGTTGACGCCTTGTTTGTTACCGCTCTCCTTGCCCTCCTTGGATATTCAGTTAACGACACTATTGTTATCTTTGACCGCGTGCGCGAGCATTTGCGCACCAATGAGAAAACAGGTGTGCGTGAAGAGTTTGCCGATACAGTAGGCAAGTCGATCAGCGAGACCATCACACGCTCGATCAATACCTCGTTCACGGTAGCCCTCGCCCTCATCGCTCTCGTCTTTGTCGGAGCGGCTTCAACCCAGAACTTTGCTCTTGTACTCCTCGTCGGGGTAATTGCCGGCACCTACTCTTCGATCCTCCTTGCGGCGCCGCTCTTGGTGCCGCTTTCGCGCTTCTTTACGAAATAATGATCATTGGTATCACCGGTACCTTGGGCTCGGGGAAGGGCGAAGTGGCAAAGTATTTGGTGCAGAAGGGATTCAGGCATTATTCCGCACGTACAGTGATCACTGAAGAGGTGGTGCGTCGCGGTTTGCCGGTGAATCGCGATACAATGACTGTGGTGGCGAATGATATGCGAAAGCGTGACCCAGCGTATCCACAGACAGAGTCGTATGCGCGAGCGATGGCAGACGGCGCAGAGAACGCCGTCTTCGAATCAGTGCGCGAGGTTGCAGGCGCAGAGTTCCTCAAAAAGCAGGGAGCAGTCATTGTTGCCATCGATGCTGACTCGCACGCTCGTCATCAGCGTGCAGTTGCGCGCGGGAGCGAGACCGACGAGGTCGATTTTGACACTTTTGTTGCACACGAGAAGCGCGAAATGGAGAATGCCGATCTCACAAAGCAGAACATACGAAAGGTGATGGCGATGGCTGACTACACGCTCACCAACAACGGCACACTCGACGAACTCCACGCGCAGGTAGACAAGGTCCTTGCTACACTACAGAAATAATGGCGCACATCCACAAAAAGATTGATTTCGTTGCCAATGTTTTTATAGTGAACAGAGACGCCGTTCTTTTACGCATGCATGACAAATAACACGCGCGCGATACAACCAGGAGAGGGTGAACGTAAAGATGGGATACGCTGGTTTACTAAAGAAGATCTTTTTGACCCGCACTTTCAAGTGCCGCCGGACGTTCAGTATTGTGCAAATGCCGCATTAGACGAGCTTGGCTCGTAGTTCATCCACCACTCTTTTGAAAGTTTCGTCAGGAGAGAGGGAGGTGGTGTCGATGACGATATCGTAGTGCTTGGGGTCGAGGTGGTCCTCAACTTGTGGAGACACGTCAATGCCCGCGCAAGGCACAAGGCGCCAGAGACAAGACTTGACGACTCTCACCACTATATCGCCTTGCCTGTCTCGCGCAACTTTGCGAAATCTGCAACTTGTTTTGCAAGGTTTCGCACGAGCCACGAGCTCGACTGCGGCTTATTAGTATCACCCACATTAAAAACCATTTTGATATTGCGCGCCTTGCACACGGCAGCTTCAGGGATTTCTTGCTCATTACTCCGGTCAGCCCCGCCGTTGGCGAAGATGTGGATGGGCAGTTTTTCAAGCATGTGGCACACATCGTAGGTATCACGCGGCTCGCGCAGCACGACTTCGTCGACAGAGCGAAGGTGCTCGAGGAGCTCCTTGCGCTCTTCTTGCGGTATAAAGACATAACCCTTTTTGCGCATGAGCCACGCATCGTCGTTCAGGATCACTACGAGCTTATCGCCGAGCTTTTTGGCATCACGAAAGAGGTGCAGGTGGCCGACGTGCACTGGATCAAACCCCCCAGACACCGCTACCACAATCGGCTTGCGCTTCATACGGTGTGCCCAGTGTACCACGGGCTTGACGACAATAAGCCACTCGTCTATAGTGGGATTAACTGCCTTGCGGGCAGTTTTCATTTCGCTCGTTGACATACGAATACGTAAAAAAGATGTAATCACAATTGTGTTTTGTTTTGTTCCGCCTATTCTTAGTGAGAGTTTGATCCTAGCTCAGGGTGAACGCTGGCGGCGTGGATAAGGCATGCAAGTCAAGGGGGCCGCAAGGCCACCGGCAGACGAGGTAGTAACACGTAGGTACATACCCGGGAGACTGGTACAGCTCGTCGAAAGACGGGGTAATCCCAGATAGTCTCGCGAGAGTAAAGGAGCAATCCGCTCCCGGAGTGGCCTGCGTCATATCAGCTAGTTGGTAGGGTAACGGCCTACCAAGGCTTCGACGTGTAGGGGGGCTGAGAGGCCGATCCCCACCGATGGGACTGAGACACGGCCCATACCTCTACGGAGGGCAGCAGCCGAGAATATTCCGCAATGGACGAAAGTCTGACGGAGCGACGCCGCGTGATGGATGAAGTGCTTCGGTACGTAAACATCTTTTATGAGGGACGAAATCTTTGACGGTACCTCATGAATAAGGGGCTACTAACTCTGTGCCAGCAGTAGCGGTAATACAGAGGCCCCAAGCGTTACCCGGAATCACTGGGCGTAAAGGGTGTCCAGGCGGCCGTATTAGTCGTTTGTAAAATCCGCGCGCTTAACGTGCGGCCCGCAAGCGAAACGGTACGGCTCGAGAGCGCGAGAGGTATATGGAACTCACGGTGGAGGGGTGAAATCCGTTGATATCGTGGGGAACACCAAAGGCGAAGGCAGTATACTGGCGCGTTTCTGACGCTCACACACGAAAGCCAGGGGAGCGAACGGGATTAGATACCCCGGTAGTCCTGGCCCTCAACGTTGCTTGCTCGTTTCGCGGAGTATCGACCCTCTGCGAGACTAAGCTAACGCGATAAGCAAGCCGCCTGGGTAGTACGAGCGCAAGCTTAAAACTCAAAGGAATAGACGGGGACTCGCACAAGCGGTGGATTATGTGGCTCAATTCGTCGACAAACGAAGAACCTTACCAAGGTTAGAAATGCAGCTGCATCCTTTGTGAAAGCAGAGGAGCCTTCGAGGGTGCTGCACAGGTGGTGCACGGTCGTCGTCAGTTCGTGGTTTGAACTGTTCCCTTCAGTGGGGTAACGAACGCAACCCCCGTTGCCTGTTGCCTATATGGCCAGGCGAGACTGCTCCCTCACGGGAGAGGAAGGTGGGGATGACGCCAGATCAGCGTGCCCCTTTGATACCTTGGGCCGCACACATAATACAATGGGCGCTACAAAGGGATGCAAGACCGCAAGGTGGAGCAAATCCCACAAAATCGCCCTCAGTACGGATCGAGGTCTGCAATCGACCTCGTGAAGCTGGAATCGCTAGTAATCCTGGGTCAGCCAAACCAGGGTGAATACGTTCTCGAGTCTTGTACTCACCGCCCGTCAAGTCAGGGGAGTTGGAGGTGCCCAAAACTCTGCCTCGCGCAGAGCTACGGCAAATTCAATGACAAAGACTAAGTCGTACGTGCATTCTGCACGTTGTTGCGACTTGGAGTAAGTAATTACTCCGCTAATCAATTTGGCTATATGCTGGAACGTCTGTGTATCCCGCGCTACGCGGTATAATTAATCATTATGCCCGTGACAATGCGACGGGTGCAGAAAATCAGCAGGGAAGGCCGCAAAAATGTGGAACCCTCAGAGACTACACGCCAAACTCCGTTCGGGAGAGATTCAGAAATCAGAGCATATCTGCAAGGTGCGCTCCATGACGCATATCGTCGCAAGAATCGCATTCGGTTCTCTCAAAAAGGGACCGAATGGCTAACAGTTCTTAAAAGTCTCCTCGACCAACTCAGATATAAATCCTGGATGTATCGAGAAGGTAAGCGCGATGTATATGATTTGGAGACAACCGCAGAATTTCTCGATTTCAAATTCGATCCACGATCTCTAAAGACAAGAGAAGAGCAAGCGAGTTATATTCGCGGGTTCTTTGATGCAGAAGGGGGCATTCCGCACAGTCGGATTGCCAAGTTCTACATTCAGCTTGTTCAAAAAGATCAAGAAAAGATGCAAGCCATCAAAAGCATTCTTCAGTCGCTCGGTATCAAAACTGGCGCGCTCCATAATCCGAGCCGCCGAGTTGATCCGAATTACTGGCGTTGCTTCGTGGCAACTGCATCGCACGCAGACTTTGCGAGAATCATTTGGTCATTCCATCCATTGAAACGCGCACGGTTTGCAGAACGGATGATGATATAGTCCATGCCTCGTAGCGATACGAGGAGATAAATGAACAAGGCACGGGTAGCGGAAGCTGCTCGTGGAACATATCCAAATTGGAACCGCTATCGCCCGAAAGGCATGGCATTGTCGATACGATTCGCAAGAGTCGTGAGAAATAGCATTTCATCTCTGAATGAATGCTCGGTCGCCCCGTGCGTTAGGGGCCGGAATCGGAGCGCTCAATTGACGCTCCGACTCCGCGAATAGGCGGAACAAAAGAGAACGCAAACTTTGATTACATCACACAGTAACAGGCGCCACCCGTGGCGCTTGTTGCGTTACCAGACGTTTGACAGCACGGCGCCAGATGCGGTACTTGTTCTTGTGGCGGCGCAGTTTAATTTCGAAGGTAGAGACCTGGCGTAGGCGGCCTCGTTTGGGTTCTCGCGGGCGGGATGCGCGATAGACCATGTACAGATTTAGTATAGTGGAGGGAGGGCGTAGATTTTGCTAGTATCCACAACACGCAAGCGTAGCTCAGTTGGTAGAGCACTCGACTGATACTCGAGCGGTCCCAGGTTCGACCCCTGGCGCTTGCACACTTGATTTTCGTATTGATTCGTGCCATATTTTGAGGAGATTGGCAATTCTGAATGTAGGAGGTGAATCGTGACGAAAACGGGAATTGGTTCGCAGATCTGGTCTGGGGATTATTTCGGTTCGCGTGGCGCTCTCGCAAGAGCGCAGAGAGCATATCGAGAAGGGTCAAAACGGATTTCAGAACGAGTCGCATGGGCGAGTGCACTCTACAGCGCACTCACGCGCGTTTATCCCGCCGCTAAGCGCGGTGACCCGACGGCTTTAGCGCGTATGGCGTGGTGTCTACAGCATCTTGCGCCGCAAGTGCGTTGGTTCATGGGCCCACTACCAAATCTTTCGGCAGATCAGTGCGATGTCGTCTCGACCATCTTATGTCGGTGGTCACAAATTCCGTTCCTCGGCCACCGTAGCCATCTCGCCAGGGCTGAATATCTTGCGCTCCGGGCAGTATCTGGTTTGGCGAAGATACCCGCCGAACATCATACGCACGCACTGGCGTGTCTCACCCTTGCAAAGATTCTCGACATTCGAGGGGACAAAAAGAGCGCGGCGCACTACTTCGAGATGGCTTGTATACTTGCCCCAAAAGTCGCCAATGCGAACCAGCAATCACGTATATGGCGAAAACTGGCCTCACTTGCGCCCGCGAACGATGCGCGCGCGTTCTTGGATCACGCCGATGCAGTGCCAGGTATCGGAGCTGATGTACGGGTAAAGAATATCGAGACGAGACGAGAACTCGGGCTATGAAAGATTCTAGGGCGCGTGTCGCGAAAG
>Ga0155536_134_pt1 | contig 8858 bp, 9 predicted proteins | sample RifCSPhighO2_12_FD_107193 | JGI IMG/M metagenome (GOLD analysis project Ga0155536, IMG submission 107193) | Candidatus Kaiserbacteria bacterium RIFCSPHIGHO2_12_FULL_56_13 | reverse complement strand
CCGTCGAGCTTGTGGCGAAAAAAGAAGAGTTTGGCGATTTTGTTTTCAATAAAAAAGCGAACGCGCTCATTGCGGAGGGGAAGCTCGGTAAGGAAAAGGCGACACTCGTTTTGCCTGAAACCTTTGTGAACAACTCTGGCAAGGCGGTGGTGGCGTTCGTGAAGTCGGTGAAGGCCGCGAAGAACCTTTTAGTGATTCATGATGACCTCGATGTGCCGCTCGGCACTTTGAAGATGGTGTTTGCGCGCGGCGCGGGCGGTCACAAGGGCGTTGAGAGCGTCATGCGCGCCCTGAAGACCGAAGAGTTCGCGCGCATTAAGATTGGCATCAGCGCGGAGGGGAAGCGCCATCAGGCGAAAAAGGTGTCTGGTGAAGAAAAAGTGGTGAAGCATGTGTTGGGAAAGTGGCGACCCTCTGAAGAGCGCGAGGTGAAGAAAGTACTGACGCGCGTCGCAGAGGCGGCGCGCGTCTTCGCGACTGAAGGGTTCGCAAAAGCCCAACAACTCGCCAACACGCGATGAAAAAGAAGCGAGAACATACGCCAAGAGCGAGATTTGCAAAAGACATTGTATGCGAGTTCATGCCGCCTACGCGGAAATCAAACAGGGTCTTGATTTTGTGCGCAGGTGCGCCGGTGTATCCCGGCCGACGCGCTGATTTGCTGCCGTTTTTCGCAGCCAAGGGATATTGGGTTTTTCTCCCGCGATATCGTGGCACTTGGGAGAGCGGGGGAGTATTCCTTAAGAAGTCTCCCCACAAAGACATTCTCGATGTCATGAGCGGCATTAGTCGTGGGTTCGTGAATCTCGAGACGGGCAAGAGGTATAGGGTTGCACGCCCGCATTTCTTCATCATAGGCAGTTCGTTCGGTGGCCCGGCGGCTCTCCTTGCATCGCAAGACAGGCGCGTTGAAAAAGTGGTTGCCCTATCTCCTGTCATTGACTGGAGTGCGCAGAGAGGGACTACCGAGCCGCTACCGCAGCTTGATCGCACCACGCCTCTCTTTTGGGGTATGGCCTATCGGGGCTCTAAAGATGCATGGCGAAAGCTCGGGAAGAGTGCCACGTATAGTCCGAAACATCACGCGGGGAAAATTAGTGGCGAGAAGATCATTGTTTTTCATGCAAAAGACGACGACGTAGTGCCGTTTGCACCCACACGTGCATTTGCAAAGCGAACGCACGCCGCTCTCGTGCCGCTTCGGACTGGCGGGCACCTCGGGCTTGGTTATGCAGTGAAGCCGCGCTGCTGGAAGCGCATCGCAAGATTCTTCAACGCCCGTTAAAGGTTCAAGATCTCTGGAAAACAAAAACACACCTATATATAGGTGTGTTTTTGCTACTCCCTATTCTCGTCTGTTTTCGTCTCGATAACGAATTATTTCTTGTGCGGGCCCGTGTATGAGAGCGTCATGCGCTGTTCTTTGGACTCGAACAAGGTGATCTTGAAGGGGTAGTTCTTGCCGAGCTCTAAAGTCTCGCGAAGTTCTTGAGGCGAGGTGAACTCGGAGACATGCACGAGGCCGGCCACTCCCTCTTCGATCGAGGCCAAGGCGCCGTGCTTGTTGTATTTGATGATGACGCCCGGCACCTCTATGCCCTTTTTGTAGCGCTCGCCAGCCGTGTGCCACGGATTTTCTTTAAGCGCTTTGATCGAGAGCGAGATCTTCCCGTCTTTGATCTCAATAATCTTTACTTTGACCTCGTCGCCCACCTTGAAGAGGGTGCGCGGGTCTTCGACGAGGCCCCAATCGAGCTCGCTGATGTGCACCAGGCCTTCAAGCCCGGGCTCAACGCGAACAAAGACGCCGAAATCGACAACCCCCGTCACTTCGCCCGCGAGGACATCACCAACTTGGTATTTGTCGATCAGAGAGGCCTTCTCCTCTTCTTCATTACCCATGCGTTCAGAAAAGATGAGCTTACCTTCTTTCGCGTCGGCGGTGATAATGCGCACCGAGAGTGACTGCCCCACAAGCTTTTGGAGCTCGGTCAAGATCTTGTCTTTGTCGCCGTCGGTGATGCGCGGGTAGTGCTCTTTCGCAAGTTGTGAGGCTGGTAAAAAGCCCTGGATACCTTGCCACGAGAGGATCAGTCCGCCCTTGTTCGCCTCGAGAACAGAGAGCATGTACGAGGTACCGGCGACGATGGCCTGCTCGGCCTCACCCCAGATCGCGGCCTGCCGCGCTTCTTTCAAAGAGAGTTCGATGTAGCCTTCGCGGCCGGCGGGGTCAACGACCTTTGCCGTAATCGCGTCGCCGGTGTTTGCCTTGCGCAACACATCGGCGGCGTTCAAATATTCGCGGCCATAAATCAAGCCCGTGCCAAAAGGCGGTAAGTCGACATAGACCTTGCCGCGGGCGATCGCGACGATAGTGCCATCGATCAGGTCGCCGGCTTTTGGCGGGGTAGGGATACCTTCAATAAGGCCCGCCATAGGGTGGCCAGGATCGATGACGAACGCCGGGATTGCCGCCTTGGGCGCGGCTGTCTCTAACTCACTCATTATATAAAACGGTGCAGATTTTCGGTTTGGGTATTGGGGCCTTTCGACCCCAAGGGTTAGCCCATCCCTACTACCAAGCGCGTGAGGAAAAGAGGATTTCCGATGCTCTTTTCCGAACAAGCGCAGGGAGCAAGCTTTGCTTACTTCTCAAACACGCAACGAGAGGACTCTAACATATGAGTATAAAAAGTGAAAGGGCCTCGATTCTCCGGGGGGTGGAGAACCGAGGCCCGAGTACCCCGCGTGCTAAGGAGGATACCACGCGGGGTTTGGATGATGGGATTACAAGAGAGGCCTGCGCTGCAAGACGCAGGCACGTGGTTTCGGGCACCTTTTCTGCTGGAGCCTCCTCTCATATCCTACCATCTTGGCCATATCGTTCAAGTTGTTATGCACATAAAAAATGAAGGGCGGCGTCTCCGTTATATCGAGACCGCCGCCCCCATCCCTCTGGTTTGTTAACCGATGCGCGGTGTTACCAGAGGAATCTGAATGACCTAATGTAAGGCTAGCATGGGCATTAATTTTTTGGTAAAATATCCACATCTATTATGGTTATCACCCACCACGGCGGGCAGTGCTTCAAGGTGACCTTTGGCGACCTCACTCTTGTCTTCGATCCCATTTCAAAATCAAGCACACTGCCCGCAGTAAAATTCGGCTCCGACATTGCGCTCGTCTCGCGTAACCACCCTGACATGAACGGCATCGAAGAGGTTACCTATGGCGACAAGAAGCCCTTCGCGATCACAGGCCCGGGGGAATACGAACGCGAGGGGGTAAGCGTGCAGGGCTTCCTCACCAAAAGCAATTATGGCCTTGCGAAAGGTCAGGGCGAAGCTACTAATACGGTGTACGCCGTCGAACTTGAGGGGATGACCCTCGTGAATCTCGGTGCCCTTGCTGATAAAGAGCTCCCGCAAGAGGCGCGCGAGGCCCTCGACGATATCGATGTACTTTTTGTGCCGGTCGGTGGCAACGGCGTCCTCCCTCCCTCCGAGGCACACGAGCTCGCGATTTCTTTAGAGCCACATATCATCGTGCCGATGCATTGGTCAGGGAGGGGCTTGCCGTCTGACGGTAAGGGAATTTCCAAATCGCTCGAGGCCTTTTTAAAGGAGGAGGGAGATGCCGCCCTGAAGACCGACAAGCTCACCTTAAAAAAGAAAGATGCGCTCGCAAAAGACGGTGATATCATAGTGATAACGCCATGATACCGCTCATCCGCCACCTCGAGTTCGTGCGGCAAAAGCCCGAACCGGTGCGCCGCCAGATCGCGCTCGGAGTAGCGGCACTTCTCACCGCCGTCATTGCTCTTGTCTGGTTCGGCATCTCACTCGCGACCGGCTCTTTCGCCCTTTCAAGCCCTCCCTTTGCTGGAGCGGGGGGTGACATCGCGGAGAGCGAAGCGGGGGGTGCGGAGACCGGTTTCGCTAACCTTTTTGGCGTGGCCGCGGCGGTCGTTACCGGCGGTGACGAAAGCCCGGCACACATCGAGATCGTCGAGACAAAAACGAGCTCCACGCTCGATGACACGACTGCCCTCGAGTCGACGGTCCTCCCGTTTTAATACATGGCGAAAGAAGAAAAACAACCTGCACCGGCAGCGTCAAACATCATTGAACAGTCAATCGTCGCCGAGATGCGCATCTCGTATCTCGACTACGCGATGTCGGTCATCACGGCGCGCGCCTTGCCTGATGTGAGAGACGGTTTGAAGCCCGTCCACCGCCGCATCCTCTACGCGATGCGTGATATGGGCCTCGTGCCGAGCTCGAAATTTCGCAAAAGTGCAACTGTGGTCGGTGAAGTCCTCGGCAAGTACCACCCGCACGGCGATGCCGCCGTCTACGACTCGATGACCAAGATGGCGCAAGAATTTTCGTACCGCTACCCCTTGGTTTTGGGGCAGGGCAATTTCGGCTCGATCGACGGCGATTCGCCTGCGGCGATGCGCTACACCGAGGCCAAGATGAGCAGGCTCGCTGACGAGTTCCTCAAGGATTTGGAGAAGGAGACTGTCTCGTGGAGCCCCAACTACGATGCGACTCGGCAAGAGCCGAATGTCCTCCCTGCAGCCGCGCCGAATCTCCTCTTGAACGGCACTCTTGGTATTGCGGTCGGTATGGCGACCAATATCCCCCCGCACAACTTGAAAGAGACAGTTGATGCGGCCATGCATCTGATTGATAACCCCGAGGCGACGACCGAGGGCTTGCTCGAGTTCATCAAAGGGCCCGACTTCCCCCTTGGGGGAGTAGCGTTCAATTACGCCGACATCAAGCATGCGTATGCCGGCGGCAAGGGGCCGGTCATTGTTCGCGGCGAGGCCGAGATCGTCGACGATGGCAAGAAAGAGGCCAAGATCGTGATTACCTCAATACCGTATCGGGTGAACAAGGCCGAGCTCATCACGAGGATCGCCGAGCTCGTGCATGAGAAAAAGCTCGAGGGCATCAGGGACCTTCGCGATGAGTCAACCAAAGATATCCGCATCGTCATCGAGCTTAAGGGCACAGCGCACCCGCAAGCGGTACTCAACAATCTCTACAAACACACCGAGCTTGAGAGCGCTTTTCACTACAACATGCTCGCGCTTGTCGACGGCGTGCCGCAAACGCTCTCCCTTAAAGGCATGCTCGAGCATTTTGTCGAGCATCGCCGCACCGTCGTCAAAAAGCGCACCGAGTTCGACCTCAAGAAAGCCGAAGAGCGCGAGCACATCTTGCTCGGGCTCTCGAAAGCGCTCGACCACATCGACGAGGTCATCGCCCTCATCAAAAAGGCAGCCGACGTACCCTCTGCAAGTGAGGCCTTGCAAAAGAAGTTCGGTTTTACAGCGCTCCAAGCGGCGGCCATCCTCGAGATGCGCCTTTCGAAACTTGCGGGCCTTGAGCGCAAGAAAATAGAAGATGAACTCACCGAAGTGCAGGCCTTAATCGCGCGGCTTAAAGAAATTCTCTCGAGCGCCAAGAAAATCCTCGCTGTCGTCAAGAGTGAACTCAAGGAGATTGGCGAGAAGTACGGCGACCTTCGCCGCACGAAGATAGTGAAGGGAGGGGTGAAGAATATCTCGATTGAAGACTTAGTGCCTGACGAGGAGTCGGTACTTGTCTTAACTGCGGGCGGGTACGTAAAGCGCACGAACCCCTCGGAGTACCGCAAGCAAAAGCGCGGCGGGATCGGGGTCATCGATATCGCAACGAAAGAAGAAGATGTCGTGACGCATTTCTTAGTGGCAAGCGCACATGCTGACCTCCTCTTCTTTACCGATTTCGGCAAGGTATACCAAGCCAAGATGTACGACATACCGGAAGGGAAGCGCGCGACAAAGGGCAAAAGCATCATGAACTTCTTGCCGCTTGCCGGCGACGAAAAGGTGACTTCGATTTTGCCGGTCTCAAAAGGCGCGACGTGGGAGGCCCTTTCAGTCGTGCTTATAACCCGCGACGGGACAGTGAAAAAAGTGGCGGCGAAGTCGTTCTCTCTCGTGCGGCGTTCGGGCATCATCGCCATTAACTTGCGAAGCGGCGACAAGCTCGTCTCGGCGAATCTCGCGAGCGAGGGCGACAGCGTCTCCTTGGTGACCGCGAAGGGGCAATCGATCCGCTTTGACGAGGGTGATGTGCGGCAGATGGGGCGGGCTGCAGGCGGGGTGCGCGGCATTTTGGTAAAGAAGGGCGACGAAGTCGTCTCGGCTGAAGTGATACCGGTCGCAAACGAGAAAAACGCCTCGCTCCTCGTCGTGATGAGCAAGGGCTACGGCAAGCACACGAAGATAGGGGAGTACAAGATACAAGGCCGTGGCGGCTCGGGTATCAAGACCGCGGAGGTAACGCCGAAGACCGGGCAGATCATCGGCGCCAAGGTCGTCACGGGCGATTTGAAAGAAGAGGAGCTCGTCGTTGTCTCTAAAAAGGGGCAGGTCATCCGTTGTACGATCGGCGAGATACCTTCACTCGGCCGCGCGACCCAAGGCGTGCGCGTCATGAAGCTCCGCGAGGGCGACTCCATCGCCAGCATGGTCGCGCTTTAGTACGAAGCACGGGCCGCCCCGAGGGGCAGCCCGTGGTATTTTTATAGTGATGTACTTCAGTCAGCCAAAAGAAAATGTGCTCCAGTTGGCGCTTCGCGACGGGATGAAGGTCGTCGATTTGGGGAGCGGGAGCGGGCACTACGCACACGCGGCGGCCGCGGTCGTCGGACACGAAGGGAGGGTCTACGCGATAGAGATCCGCCAAGATATGCTGAAACATATTAAAGAGAGCGTGCACCATCACCACCGCGGCATTGTCGAGCCCCTGTGGGGCGACATCGAAAAGCAGGGCGGCACGGGGCTTCGCGACCAGTCGATGGATGCAGCGATCCTCGCGAATACCTTCTTTCAGATCGAGAACCGGCAAGGACTCGTGGCCGAGATCAAGCGGATCTTGAAGCCTACAGGCAAGCTCCTCGTCGTTGACTGGGCGGGCTCCTATGGCGGGATAGGGCCTGCGCCCGAGCGTGTCGTCTCTGAACATTCGGCCGAAGCGTTTTTCATCAATGCGGGCTTTCACAAAGTGAAGAGCTTTCGCGGCGGGCCGCATCATTATGCGCTAGTATTTAGCGTATCGGCCTCATGAAGATCTCTCTCTTTCAGGGCATCTTGCTGGGCGTGTTCTGCTTCGCCGCCATCGTCGGCATCTTCGTCTTCGCGAGTTTTCAAGGTGGCGGCAGTTCGACTGAAGAGATCGGCACCGTCGTGATCTGGGGCGCTCTGCCAAAGGCGCCGTTCGATCGCGCGCTCACCACGGCGCGTCAGTCGAACACCGAGCTCAAAAGCGTCTCATATGTGCACAAAGATGCCGAGGCGCTCCAGAGCGAGCTCGTGAGCGCGATCGCCGAAGGCATCGCGCCCGACCTTGTTTTGATATCGCATGAAGAACTTTTTGCGCTTGCGAGGGTCATTCAGCCCATCTCGCCGTCGCTCCTCGCTGAACGCACTTTCAAAGATGCTTTTGCTGCGGGGAGCGAGATCTATCTCATTTCGGGCGGCAGCGGCGCCTACGGGGTGCCTCTCCTGATCGATCCTCTGGTTCTGTTCACGAACCGTGCCATCCTCGCTTCAGGCGGTATTGCCGCGGCACCCCCCTCCTGGGAGGCGATCACTGGCCTTGTGTCGCGCGTCACGAGCAAAAACCCGGCAGGCAACATTGACCGAGCTCTGATTGCGCTCGGCACCTATGCAAATGTGAGTAATGCGCGCGGCATCCTTTCGGCCCTCTTTTTGCAGGCAGGCGTGCCGCTCTCGACCATCTCTTCGGTCGGCGCGCGCCGAGCCGATCTTGGCACTTCGCGTGCCGAGGGCACACCCCCCGGGGCCGCCGTCGTTCGTTTTTATTCGCAGTTTGCCGACCCCTCGAAGGTTTCATATACCTGGAATGCTTCGCTCCCCCTCTCGCAACGGTATTTCGCTTCTGGCGACCTTGCGCTCTACATTGGCTACGCGTCTGAAGCGACATATTTCAGGGTGGCAAACCCTAACCTCGATTTCGATGTCGCGCCTTTGCCGCAGCTCGCGACTGGGAGAAGCAAGAGCACCTATGGCCTCATGTACGCCTTGGTGATCCCGCGCGGCGCCGCGAACCCGACAGGGGCTTTTAAGGCGGCAGCGGCCCTAACTGACCCCACGTTAAACCGCGCGGCGGCGGCCGCGACTTCGCTGGCGCCTGCGGTGCGCAGCGCGCTCGCGACACCGCCCTCCGAGGCCGCCGCCGCAACGGCCTATGCCTCGGCCCTCTACGCGCGCGGCTGGCTGTCCCCAACACCCACCGATACCGACACTATCTTCTCGGCTATGATTACCAATGTGATATCTGGCCGTCTCACAATAGACGCCGCGCTTGCCGCCGCCGAGAGCACCCTCTCGGCCCTCTTACAGCAATGAACAAATACATTTTCACCCCCCTCTTTTTTGTTGTCTTGCTTGCGGTGCCCACTTTCTCGCTCGCGCAGTCAACGGGCGTTCAAGGAGGCAGTGGGGGAGGGTCAACGGGCGTGCAGGGAGCTCCCTCGAATCCGAGTGTCACGCTCATCAACCCGCTCTCGGCAGAGACTGATCTTGAAACGTTCTTGCGCGGCATCCTCGATGTCGTTATCAGTGTCGGCACGGTTGTCGTCATTCTCATGCTTGTCTATGTCGGGTTTCTCTTTGCGACAACCTCCGTCAACCCCGAGAACAAGGTCAAAGCGCGTACGGCCCTCTTGTGGACCCTGGTCGGCTCTCTCGTTTTACTTGGTGCCAAAGCGATTGCCGAGGGCATCGAAGCAACAGTAAACGCTCTTAGTTAATGTATGAACTTTAAAGATTGGGC
>Ga0155536_105_pt1 | contig 9062 bp, 9 predicted proteins | sample RifCSPhighO2_12_FD_107193 | JGI IMG/M metagenome (GOLD analysis project Ga0155536, IMG submission 107193) | Candidatus Kaiserbacteria bacterium RIFCSPHIGHO2_12_FULL_56_13 | reverse complement strand
TGTGCGCCCACCTGCTGACCCGAGGTCGAGCCTGCAATGTCCGAAAGGACCGCAACCGTCTTCGAGCCCCCTGCGGGGAGCGTGAAGATGCCAGCCGCATCGTTGAAGTTGAAGGCCGAATTGCTGACTCCTGCCGAGTCGGTCAAGCGCTTTGCACCTTCATAGAGGTACACATTCGAGAGGGTTGAGTCGTTTGAGACTCCGATACGCATGAACGAGAGCGAGGTCACCTTGATTTCAGCGCCCGTCGGGTTCTGAAAAGTGAACTTCGCCAAGGTACCGATGGCTTGCGCTTGCACAAGCGCGACGCCGCTCGGAGAGTCCGAGGCGAGCATGACCTTAAGGCCATTGCCCGTAATCGGAGCTCCCGGAGCACTCGGGGTACCCGGAGCACCGGTAGTACCACCGGCAAGATTCCAGCTCGAACGCGAGATGGGGCCGAAGTAACCGGCCGCCGGAGAGACGCCGCTTGCCTTTTGCCATGCGACAACGGCCGTTTGCGTCTGGCTACCAAAGTAACCAGGCGCTGCTACGCCGCTTGAGATCGCCGGGATACCGTACCCTGCCGCGATAAGCGCATTTTGAAGGCAGGTGACATCTGCACCTGACGCGCCGAGTGTAAGATCGCGCGTGAAGGAGCATGCAGAGGTGCCGCCGCCCGAAGGCGCTGTGGGCGTGCCGCCCGTGAGTGACGCTTGGACGTTTGCGATCGTCGCGGCGTCAGCGCCGAAGGATTGCAGAAGCGAGACAATCGCGTCGATCTGCGCGGTCGTAAGTGCCGCCGCGTGCGCTACAGGCGCCGCCGCGAGCATCGAGACCGCCATCGTAAGACCAGTCGCTACTGCTGCAACTTTCGTCGTTGCACTCTTAGTTATAGACATACTGATAGTAATTTTTGTGAGATTCACTGCTCCTCCGTTGATTGGTAATAAGTGGGGGGAGCGGCAAACCGTTTAGATGCTTAGTAATGGATCCATTGCTGGATCTTGTATGCACATTTCACACTACCCCACAGGGCGCGGTATCGATCCTAGCGACCCATGGGCTAGCTGGTAAAAGTTGAAAAAGTACGAGCCCCCGCGCCGACCTCCTCGGCCTTGCGTGGGATGCCGAAGAGTATACCTGAATCGAGGCTTCTTCGGGTCCTGTCAGTGTGGATAACGACAAAGAGGCCGACCCGCCTTTTGGCGGGCGGCCTTTATCGGACACTTACACCCCAGGTCGCTACCACAGGGAGAGATCCTACCATAGGGCATAACGAGAAACAAGGCACTAACTGCTAGGAGCAAGAGAATACGCTGTCCAGCGCCGACTCCCCCGTCTCACTACGGAACCTTCAGTGACGAGCTTTTGAAGCTCGCGCTGGATGGTTTTTTCACTCACTTCTCGGATAATTGTCGATATGTCCTTTATGTACACTTCTCCTTTGTCCTTTATGACCGATAGGATTATTTCCCTTCGCTCATGTGTCTGTGAGGTATCCGACGTCTGTCCTTGAGACTTGGTTGGCTCACGTCCTGTAACTACTCGCACTCTCCGACTCCTTGCTGTTTCTTGTCTGCGAGCCCCACGCGCAAGGTCGGCAAGGGTAGGGGAGTCGTCGAGAAAGAGCCGCGGTTCTTCATATGCCGCTATTTCACTTAAGAGAGCGTGGGCTTCGTTCGTGATCAAAGTTGCATTCATGGGGGAAAGGAGGTTGCTCGAACGTGCGATCGCTAGGACGCTTGAGAGCGCGAGGAGCTCGCGCGAAAAGGCCTCTTTCGCGCTCACGGGGGGCAGTATGGCTGCATCTATAAGGCCAACGGCTATGGTGTCAAGCCGGTTGCGGAGTGAGACCGAGGGGGCAAAAGCCGGCGTGATGAGGTGAATAGCTTTTGCTAATCTTTCTGCCTTCTTATAGATAAATACTCTGCGTATGTCCTTTTCAAATATGTTTGAAAATATGCTTTTCTCTAGGACAAAATCACCTTTATGAGCTGCGCTGCTCTTGGTATCTATAAGTCGTGTCTCTGCTATCTGTCCTTTATCAGACATTGGTTTGTAAAGGACATTATAGACCCATCCTCGCGTCACGCAAGCGCTTCTTCGCAAACATAAACAGCAAATGAGCCATGAAGAGTTATCCACAGTGCTACAATGGTCGCACCCATGAGGCGCCGAAGTGCCAGCCGAAATCGTGAACGGAATATTGAGTCCTATGACGCCCTCATCCGTTGGTCGTCAGCGATCGTTCTTGTTGCCTGCGGCCTTATCTTAGGCCTCGCGGCCTTTGGCGATGCCGGCCCTTTGGGGGACACCCTCTTCGCTCTTGCCTATGCAACCGTTGGCCTCGGGGCTTTTCTCCTGCCCTTAGCCCTCATCGCCGTCGGTGTCTACGCTGGGTTCGGCCGGTCAGTCATGGCGCCACTCACGACTTCTGGGCTCGTGCTCATACTCGCTTCGATTCTTGCTTTTGCAGGTCTCTTCCCCGAGGCAGGGTTCGGCGGCCTCGTTGGAGAATGGGCAGGCAGTGCGCTCGCAGGCTTCTTCGGCTTCTGGGGGGCGCTCATTCTCCTCATCGCCCTCATCTCTATCGGGCTTGCTCTCGTGAGCGACCTTGAAGCTCTTTGGACGCTTTTCGTACGTATGTGGCAAAAGGCCTCTTCGCGCGCACGCGACTTGCAAGACTCATTCGTGATTACCGGTACCTCGGGAGACGAACTCGAGCAGGAAGAGCCGTCAGTGGACGAGGAGCCGATAGAAGTGATTGATGGACCCCATCGTGAGCCGGTTGTAACCGTGTTCAATGAAGTTGCGCCGACGAAAACGGGCGCGGGCATCCGCAATTTTGACGCCGAATATCATGCTCCCCCGCTCTCGCTCTTGAGCGACGACCGCGGCAAGCCGGGCGTCGGCGATATTAAGGCGAATGCGAACATCATTCGGCGCACATTCCAAAACTTCGGTATAAATGTCGAGATGGACGAGGTCTCGGTCGGCCCGACTGTCACGCGCTATGCGATCAAACCCGCCGAAGGCGTGCGGCTTTCAAAAATCGTCTCTCTGCAAAACAACCTTGAGCTCGCGCTCGCGGCTCACCCGGTCAGGATCGAAGCTCCCATCCCCGGCAAATCGCTCGTGGGGATCGAGGTGCCAAACACGACGAAAGCGACCGTAGGCCTTGGCGGCCTTCTCACGGCTCCTGAATGGAGCGCTTCGAAAAAACCTCTTCTCGGGGCTTTGGGCCGTGATATCTCGGGCACGCCGCATTATCTCAACATCGTGAAAATGCCGCATGCTCTGGTTGCGGGCGCAACCGGCTCCGGTAAATCAGTCGCCATTCACACCATCATCACCTCCCTTCTCTACCGGAACAGCCCCAACCAGCTCCGCTTCATCATGGTCGATCCGAAGCGCGTTGAGCTCACGACCTACAATGGCATCCCGCATCTCTTGACGCCCGTCATCACCGACCCAAAGAAATGCATCCTCGCACTTAAGTGGGCGGCAAAGGAGATGGAGCGGCGCTACAATATCCTCGAAGCCGAGGGCGCGCGCGATGTCGAGGGGTATCATGCGTCGGTCGTCGAACCTGCTAAAAAACGACGGGACGAAGATATGCCGGAGATGCTCCCCTACATCGTTATCGTCCTCGATGAACTTGCCGATATCATGTCGAGTTACCCGCGCGAACTCGAAGCCTCGATCGTGCGACTCGCCCAGATGAGCCGAGCCGTCGGCATCCACCTCCTCCTCTCGACCCAGCGCCCTTCGGTCAATGTCATCACCGGCCTCATTAAGGCCAATGTGCCGACACGGCTCGCGCTCCAGGTCGCTTCGCAAATAGACTCGCGTACCATCCTTGACCAGGGGGGCGCCGAGCACTTGCTCGGCGCCGGTGACATGCTCTACCTCTCAAGCGATATGCAAAAACCGGTCAGAATCCAGACCGCCTACATCGCCGAGCAAGAGGTGAAGAAGGTCGTCCGTTATATCAAAGAGCATAACGCGGGTGACTTGACCTCGATCGATATGGGAGGAAATGGCGGCTCGATGAGCGGCGCGGGCGATGTCATAGCCCTTACGGGCGGCTTCGATGACGAAGAGATCGATGATGACCTCTATCAGGCGGCGAAACAGGCGGTCGAAGAGGCGGGCCGAGCATCGACCTCTTATCTCCAACGTAAGCTCCGCATCGGCTACTCGCGCGCGGCCCGCCTCATGGATGTTCTCGAATCAAAGGGGGTCATCGGGCCTGCTGATGGGGCAAAGCCGCGCGAAGTGCTGACGCGCGCAAACGCCGAAGCTCTTGATGCCCCCGGGGAGCCCCTGTAACGATGGCGGGCAGGATCATCACGGTCGTCGTGTTTGTCGCACTCGTCGTCTACGGGCTTATCGAGGCGTTTCCCTTGATCCTCGGTCCCTCGCTTACCATTGACTCACCAAAAAGCGGCGAAACCATCAGCGGCGGCGTTGTCACTATGAGCGGTCATGTGACGCGCACGACGGCTCTTACCCTCAATGGCGACCCTCTCTTGCCCGACGACGAAGGATCCTTCAGCGAAGTGCTGGCCTACGCGCCAGGAACCTCTATACTGACCTTTATGGCCTCCGATCGCTTCGGCCGCACTATCACGATGACCCGGACCATATATCTCTCGGAGTAACATTTTCATATGCCTGCACGAAAACCTGCAAAAGTAAAAGAAGAGGAGACGCCGAAGAGCGAGAAGCAGAGGGCGATTGAGATTGCACTTAAGAATATCAAGACGAAGTTCGGCGACGAGGCCATCATGACTTTTGGCGCCGGGAAGCCAGAGAAGATCCCCGCCATCTCGACTGGTTCGATCGGGCTTGATGCAGCGCTTGGGATCGGGGGTTTGCCCCGTGGCCGCATTGTCGAGATATTCGGCCCCGAGTCTTCAGGTAAAACGACCCTTGCGCTCCATGCCATTGCCGAAGCGCAAAAGAGCGGTGGCATTTGCGCCTTTGTTGATGCTGAGCATGCCCTCGATCCTGAATACGCTCGCAAGATCGGGGTAAAGCTCCCCGAACTCCTCATCTCACAGCCCGACACAGGCGAACAGGCACTCGACATCGTTGAATCCCTCGTGCGAAGCAACAATGTCGATGTCATCGTCATCGATTCAGTCGCCGCCTTGACTCCCAAAGACGAAATCGAAGGCGACATGGGCGCGATACATGTGGGCAAGCAGGCGCGCCTCATGAGCCAAGCGCTACGTAAGTTGACCGCAATCACCGCGCGTAGCAAGACGATCGTCATTTTCATCAATCAGATCCGCATGCAAATCGGCGTCATGTTCGGAAATCCCGAAACGACGTCGGGCGGCAAAGCCTTGAAGTTTTATACAAGCGTGCGCCTCGATATCCGTCGCATCGCCCAGATTAAGAAGGGTGATGAGGTGGTGGGCGGCCGTGTCCGAGTAAAGGTGGTGAAGAACAAGGTTGCCGCGCCTTTTAAGACAACCGAGTTCGACCTCCTCTATAACGAGGGCATCAGTCGCGAGGGCGAGCTGATCGCTCTTGGCGAAAAATACGGCCTTATTGAAAAAGCGGGCGCCACGTATAAGTTCAAGGGCGAAAAACTTGCCGTGGGCTATGACGCGACACGCACCTTCCTCCGTGAAAACAAAAGCGTAGCCAACGATCTCCTCAAGCAGATACGCGAGAAGCTGACCTAGCGCATCCTGGCTACCACTCACACGGTTATCAGTAGGTAATCGCATGAAAATCGGGTTCATAGGCCAAGGATGGGTCGGCAAGCACTATGCAAACGACTTCGAGCGGCGCGGCTACCGTGTCGTGCGCTATGGGCTTGAGAAGCGGTATGCAAAGAATCGTGAGGTCATCAAGAATTGCGATATCGTCTTCATCGCCGTTCCCACACCGACGACGCCGAAAGGATTCGATGACTCCGCCGTCCGCGCCGTATTGCCTCTCGTCGGCAACGGAAAGATCGCCGTCATCAAGTCAACCCTGCTCCCGGGGACAACCGAGCGCCTGCAGAAGGCGTTCCCTCACTGCTTCGTGCTTCATAGCCCCGAGTTCCTCGCAGAAGCGACAGCCGCCTTTGACGCCGCACATCCGAATCGCAACCTCATCGGCATCCCGAAGATGAGCGCCCGCTACCGCGCGAAAGCAAGGAGAGTGCTCGCCGTACTGCCAAATGCTCCTTACCAAAAAGTGATGCACGCACGAGACGCGGAGTTCGTTAAGTATGCCGGCAACTGCTTCCTCTTCACGAAGGTCGTGTTCATGAACCTTCTCTATGACCTGATTGTCGCGCGGGGCGCGGATTGGAGGAGCGTCCGAGACGCTTTCATCAATGATCCGCGCATCGGAGCGAGTCACACTAATCCTCTCCATAAAACCGGCCGAGGCGCAGGCGGCCACTGCTTCATAAAGGATTTCGAAGCTTTTCATCGTCTCTATAAAGGACTCGGGAGAGATCGTCTCGGTGTGACGGTCCTTGAGGCGCTTAAAGAGAAGAATCTCGCGCTCCTTATCGCGTCTGGTAAAGACCTTGAGCTTTTGCGCAGCGTCTATGGGCCAAGCATTACGCGCGGGCGGGGACGAGAGAAGAAGCGATGAGGCGGGCGGTTTGGTAGGCGAGGTAAATGATGGAACCGAGAACCACGAGACAGAGGATCTGGACGATAAGATCAGTCTGAAGAAAGGCGTAGAAAAGGTACTGCGCACGCCCGACGAGATCCTGCGGACCATTCTCAAAGACTGCTGCGACCCACACTTCCCTGCCGATACCCCAGAGAGAAAGCAGGAACAAGAAGCACGAAGCAGTGACTCCGCTAAAAACCGCGTAGAGAATGCGGATACGATACACGCGGCGCATGACATTGTTCTCGATGGTGGTCATAGTTTGTTTTGTTCGTCGTACACCTCTTTAAACTGTTTCTTCGCTCGATGTACGCGGGTTTTGACGGCAGGTATAGAAAGATTCTCGGACTTGGCGATCTCCTCTTGAGTCTTCCCTTCGATGAATTGCAACCGCAAAATCTTTGCGGCGGTTTCAGGCAGCTTTGCGAGCGCCGCCAAGACTTCGTTACGGATCGAAAGATCTTCAAGAAACTCTGCCCGCGCATCAGGCAACGCCTCGTAGTGTTCAGGGAGGAGTTCGGCGCGCTGCCCGCGCTCCTCCTTCTTCGCACGGTATTTCGTATAAGCAACGCGATTGAGGATCGTGTATGCCCACGAAGAGAATGATGCCCCCTCCTGCGGCGAGTAGCGGTCGGCATAGAGGTACATTTTGGTAAAAGCGTCTTGCACGACCTCTTCAGCGTCCTCTGGCGAATAGAGTATCGATTTTGCTCGCCGCAGGAGGGGGGCCTCGTAGCGACGCACAATGAGGGCAAAAAGTTCGGGCTCGCGTTGACTGCGCGCGAGCACTTCGGCATCACTCAAAGCTCCGGCATCTTCGGCATCCGCAAGTGGACTTGATAAAGCCATGATGTCTGCTAGCATACACGAATCCGCGTTTTGCGGCATTTTTTATAACCATCTATGGCGATATTGAGTTACAACGAGATTCTCCCAAAAACCGTCATTGACTATAACGGCGAGCCCTACGAAGTGCTCTCCTCGCATATCTTCCGCATGCAGATGCGGAAGCCGGTCAACCAGACCAAGCTCCGCAATATGATTACGGGGCGTGTGACTGAAATTTCTTTCCACCAGAATGAGACCGTGCAAGAAGCTGACGTTGATACGATGGATGCACTCTATCTATATACCAATAAGGGCGCGAGCTGGTTCGCTGAAGTAGACAATGCAAAGAACCGATTCTCCTTTCCCGAGGACGCCGTTCACGACAAGGTCCAGTGGCTCATTCAAAATGCACCCGTTGAAGTCGCCACCTATCAGGAGAAGCCCGTCACAGTGAAGATTCCCGTTAAAGCAGATTTGAAAGTGACCGAAGCACCTCCGGGTATCAAGGGCGACACTGCCCAAGGCGGCAACAAAGTAGTCGTCCTCGAGAGCGGCGCATAGGTGAACGCCCCCCTCTTCATCAACGCGGGCGACGTCATCCGTATCAACACCGACACCGGCGAGTACGTCGAGCGGGTCTCGAAAGCATAAGTTGCACAATATCCTTTTTGCGACCTTGGTATGCAGGAGCTAGTAAATGCTGGATGGAAAACGATAAAAGCTAGACAATTTCGAAGGTCGTTTTTTTGTAATGCTCGCCGATGATATCGGGGACGCTTGAGTTCATCGCGCATGAGCGGCATTCTGTCGCTCGCGCGGAAATAAAAATCTATGGCGTGATGAACGAGAGTACTACTGATTGCACTATTTGCGCCCCTGCGGTCGCCGTAATCTTATAATAGTACGTGGTTTTTCTTAGAAGACCCCTTGCGATGACACTTTGGGAAGTGAGAAGGTTCGAAGCATTTACGGTATTTGTGAGCGCGGAAGGAGAGGTGCCGTATGCCACCGTGCCTGTCGCTGGTACCGTACCGGTATTCCACTCGAAAATCGCTCTTGCCACGCCAAAGGTCGCTTGCGGCGTCACTGAAATACCACTAATGGTAAGCGAGCTTGAAGTAACAGTCACCGTTGCGGTACAGGTGATGCTTCCCCCAGCGCCAGTTGCAGTGAGGGTATACGTGGTTGTCGAAGAAGGCGAAACTGTAGTCGAACCGGACGCGGCGACCGAGCCGATTCCCTGATCAACCGAGACAGAAGTAGCGTTTGCGGTGGTCCATGAAAGAGTTGAAGAGTTGCCGGTTGTGATAGAAGAAGGAGAAGCCGAGAGCGTACAGGTTGGAGCAGGATTTGAAGTTACCGTAACCGTTTTTGAACACTGCACAGTTCCGCCGGCGCCAGTTGCCGTCAAAGTATAGGTCGTGGTGCCACCGGGAGAAACGCTCTGTGAACCGCTTGTGGCAACAGAACCGATTCCTTGATCAATGGAAACGGACGTTGCGTTCGTTGAAGTCCAAGAGAGAGTCGAGAAATCGCCAGTCGTTATTGAAGAAGGATTTGCGGACAAAGTGCAGGTGGGCGCGGGAGGAGGCGGAGGTGTTGTGGTAACAGTGACGGTC
>Ga0155536_103_pt1 | contig 9881 bp, 11 predicted proteins | sample RifCSPhighO2_12_FD_107193 | JGI IMG/M metagenome (GOLD analysis project Ga0155536, IMG submission 107193) | Candidatus Kaiserbacteria bacterium RIFCSPHIGHO2_12_FULL_56_13 | reverse complement strand
CGCCATATCAACACCCGGGAAGGGCTTCTCGGGGAATTGCTCCTCCCATGCCGCGGCCAATTGCTCTTCAGTCGGTACTGGGGCGACAGGGGGAGAAACTTCAGCCGCGGGAGATGCTTCGGGAACTGCCGCTGCTGCGTCTTGCACGACATCGAGCTTTGCGATCTCGTGGGCCGTCTCGAGAGAAACCCCGAAGCCGACGAAGGCCGCGGTTACTCTCTCGATCATTCTCTGTTTTTTCGCAATCGCCTCGGCACTCCCTTTGCGATATGCCTTGCGTTTCGCCGCAATGCCTTTGACACCGCTTGCAGAACGCTCACGTGCCTCCTGAAGACGGCGCTTTGCCTCGGGAGCGAAGCGCTCGGCATAGATATCACCCGCCATTGTGCCTGCGGCGCCTCCCACGGCAGTCCCTGCAAGAGTCCGTGCGAGGCGATAGCCGAGCGCAGTCGCTCCGAATGCGGCTATACCTGCGCCCGCAACGCTCGCGATGCCAGCCCCAATGAATGCGGAGCGAAAGATGCGCACGGCACGGGCCATAGGTTCGCCAAGTTTATCGAGCTGCCTTTTATCCCATAGAGCGAGTGCGGTGACACTTTTCATAACCAACCCTTTCTCTTTTTGCGAGAGCGCCTCGGCGAGAAGCTTTTCACTGCGGTCGATAATGTCGCGAGAAATAATCAACCGGCGGTACCGGCGTGCGACCTCTGTCGCCCGCTCCTCAGTCAGGTCTTTCGCGGCGAGCTTGCCCACAAGACGCTCTTCGAGCTTTTTTTCGTAGTCTGCACTCACCTTGTCATAGGCAGTCTCGAGCTCTTTGGCTCTTGTACGATCGGGTTTCTTTGCACGGCGCGCTTCAAGATAATCGTGTTCAAGCGCGATCATCGCCGAGCGCTCGGGCATAAGTCCCGCTTTGTCAGCAAGTCGAAAAGCTTTTTCTTCAACGGCCGAAAAAATTTCGCCTTCGTACATCGAAGAGAGCTTCGGCAAGCCCTCGGGATTCTTGAAAGGCGGGGGCGCCTCACGCGATTTCTTTTCCTCCGCTTCAAGCTGTGCGATGAGATCGGCGAGCGTCTGCTGACTTTCTGCGCGAGTCGCATCGGCTTCTTGGGCTTCTTGCGGCGAACTTTTTGGCGGACGTTCGGTCATAATTACGAAAGATAGCGCTCGCGGATCATCGCTTCAACGGTAGCACGATCGCGGCCGAAGGTGACCGCCGAGAGCTGTTTCAACTCTTCGATCTGCGCCTCATTCCCCTCAAGGACATCGGGCGTCACCACATTGAAGGGTTTTTGCGGCACGCCGTGCGCGAGCATCTTGAGGTAGCAGTTCCTAAACTCGATGTTCACGAAATCAAGTGCTTTGAAGATGGGCGCGAATTGTTTGGCAAAGAATTCGGCATCCTCTTCGCCGACGCGAAAAACGGCGAGCGAGCCCACGTTACCGAAGATCGCGTCGCGGGTCTTCTCTTCGATTTGCTTCAAGAACTGGTGCGCCACCGTAAGCGCGAGCCGATATTTGCGCGCCTCGGAGAGGATGCCGGGAATTGAGTCCGTCGTCACATTTTGGAATTCGTCGATGTAGAGGTAGAAGGGCGCGTGCGCCGCGCGCGGATTGTCGGCACGCGAGAGAGCCGCCATGAAGAGCTTCCCTACCACAATGAGGCCGAGGAGATTCGCGTTTCTCTCCCCCAATCGCCCCTTTGAGAGATTAATGAGGAGGATCTTTTTCGTATCGATCACCTCGCGGAACTTGAATGAGGACTCTTGTTGGCCGATGATGGGGCGAATGAAGTCGTTCGCAACAAAATCGTCAAATTTGTTCGTGATGTAGGGGACGATGTTCTCCAAGGAGGCCTCGCCGCCCGCTTTCGTCGCGATCTCCTGCCAAAACTGATTCACGACGGGATTTCGCGAACGCGAGAGCTTCATCTGGCGAAACCCCGCATTGGAGAGGACGCGCGGGATATCGAGTAGAGTCGAACCCGAGCTTGGGTCCTCCATCACGAGCTGTGTCGCATTCCTAAAGTATTGCTCAAACGCAGGCCCGAGGGCCTCCGGTACATCGCCATAGAGACGGCGAAAAATCATGAGGAGTTCGTTGATGATGAAGGTTTTTTGCTCGGGGTGCGTCGGGTCGTATTCGAGCATGTTGAGCCCGAAGGGACGCGCGAGGTCAGCCGGATCAAAGTAGACCACGTCGTCGTAGCGCTCCTTCGGCACCAAAGAGAGAACGTCGAGGATGTCGTTGCCGTGCGGGTCGATAAAGCAGACGCCGCGCCCGGCTTTCATATCCTCAACTATCATGCTCTTCATGAGCCCGGTCTTCCCCGTGCCCGTTTGCCCCACGATATAGAGGTGGCGGAGACGATCTTCGTCAGAGAGATACGCCCTGGTCTCACTGCCGCGATACGAGTTCGTACCAAGCAAGACGCCGGTTTTCGGGAGTGAAAGCGGCGCGGGAGCGCTCGTGAAGCGCGCCTGCTTCAGGTGCGGAGACGACTCGATCCCTTTCGGGGGGAAGTGGTACAGCGTCGTGAGCTCCTTGAGAGAGAGTGGAACGGCTTCGCTCGAGGGGAGACGAAAGGAAAAGGCGTCGAAGAGTTTCTTGGCCTCGCGCCCCTCGACCATCTTCACAATAAACTCATTGCCGCGCGTATTCGCAAACTGATTAAAGGAGGCAGAGATATCGCCCAGCACCTGATGCGAGCGTGCCGCATCTTTTGACGAGACGATGAGCCGGATCGTGGCGCCTATGATGGGCGCGGCAATTTTCTTCTCTACCTCTTCGACATCGGCCTTGTTCGCCTCTATCTGGCGCGTCTCGACTTCTTTCCTCTTCTCCTCGTCTTTGGGCTTACTGGGGCCAAAGAAAACCGACCCGAGCTCGCGCGCCATCTCCCCAAACATCGTTTCAGGGAGCCCGAAGGCCTTATCGCGCTTTATTCCTTCTTTGAGAGCGGTGAGAATCTTGCGGTAGTGCTTCACATGCCGGTCGCCGCGCGGCTCGACAACGATTTGGAGCGCGGCACCTTCGCCCACATGCTCGATCTTCGCAAAAGCGTTTGCGATCGTGTTTAACGGGTCGTAGTCGAACTCGGCGTACTCCTTGATGGGGAGCGCCGGGCGGCCACGCAAAGAGATGCGGGCGCCCACCGATACTCCTCCCTCGGCAAAGACATTGTAGTCAGCCGGCTGCTCATGGAGCTCGGCGTGCGGGAAGATGGCGTGGAGCTGTTTTTCAAAAAGTTCGCGCTTCCGGTTTGGGACCGCGACATAGAACAAGAGGTCGGGGCGATTGGCAGGGACCGCAAGCTCGAGCGTGAAGTAACTCGGCTCGCCCAAGGTCGCCTCTCCAACTGAAAGCAACCCTGCATACAATTGCTCCATCGAAGAGACAATTTCTTTAAGCGGGCGAGGTGGATGCGGTGCATCTTCGCCTGTGGGCCCCGGGAGCGCGACTTCATACAAGGTCATGCGAAGCGCTTTGAAACGCGGTGCTTTCTCCTCAATGCCTTTCACCGTGAGGCCTGCCGCAACATAGCGCACCAAGTAGCGGTGAAAATCGTCTTCGAGATGCGGGTCATTCAGACGCTCCATCGCCGAAAGGGCGTTTTTTATCCCACGCGCCTCCATCGTTTCTCCCAGTTGCTTGATTGCCTTTTCGTACCCCCCAAGTTGAAGGCCTTGCAAAATCTTTTGCACTTCGCCGCCGATTTCGTGAGCGGCTATTCGATACTCCGGAGCGAGAATGGCCTCGGCAGGCGCGCGCTTATGCTCGATAATGCGTTCCGAGACGATGGTCGCGCGTTCTTCGGGCGAGGGCGGCCGCACGCGCGCAAGCTCGCGCTCTTTCTCTGTGATACGCGCCCGCAAGTATGCCAACTCCTCTTCTGGCGAGGATATCGCCTTTTCCATTCTCTTCAGTATACGGCACGCACGCCAATTAAAATGTGCTTGTCGGGATAATAAAGAAGCGGCGCCCCGTTGGGGCGCCGCTTGATCTGATTCTGAAAGATTAGTCCATGTGTTCCTTCTGAAACGCCGAGAGCGTCATGTTCGTGATCGCCTCGAACGCCGTGTGGTACCCCGCTGCGATACGATTGGTCTCATGCTCCGAGAATTCAAGCGGGGATTTGGGACCGTCTCCCCACTTTTGCATGGCAATCTGCCGGGCGATCTCCTTATCGAGCCATGGGGGTTCTTCGCCCTCATGCACATCCTTCGTCCAGGCCATGCGACAACAGTCGCCATTGAGCCACTCGTCGACAAGTGTTTTCCCAGACGCTTCGAACTTGCCATCGATGAGCGTGATGCCGCGCTCGGCTAAGTACGGAGTGCCGATGTTAAACGCGCGGCGCGTTGCTACAACGCCTGCCGGCGCCCGACCCAGCACATCTCCATACGGGAGCGGTTCGTCGTTCTCTGACTTTTCAGTCGGCGTAAAAACCGGCTGAGAGAAGCGGTGCATAAGCGGCAATCCTTGTCGCAATCGAAGCCGGTACGGGTCCTCGCTTTTTTGATATGCCCTCCAAAGAGAGCCTGCGAGATAGTTGCGAAAGATGAATTCTATTCTGGTCACCTTTCGCTCGTGGATAACGATTGCCCGGCGGTGAAGGCCGAGTGGGTATTCGTGCTCCTGCGGCAAGTATTTGTAAATGCGTCTACCCCAAGCAACGATATGATGACTGATACTCCCAAGGGGCCCCATGAGCCAGAAAGCAGAGAGCGCCGTGAGGAGCTCCCCCTTCTCTGGGACTGGTGACAGATGCACGATGTTATGCGTGCTCAAACGATCACTCGCTACCATGAGGAGGAGTTGCTTGCGATTCGGGATCTGATACGTGTTCCGGACCTTTCCCGAGTGCCAATGCGGCAGCGGGATATTGGCCGTCGTCAGCGCCACGTTATTCATGATCTTCTCCTACGGTTTGGATGGGAGCGAGGGTTTGATGGGAACATTCGCGCTCTGCTGTACGCGGAATATTTTGAGCCGTTCTCGGACGTCGAAGTCCGTAAGAGCAATGATTGCCGCGGCCATGAGGCCGGCATTCTTTGCTCCGTCGATCGCCATAGTCGCAACGGGTATCCCCGGTGGCATATTTACCGTTGACAAGAGCGAGTCGAGCCCCTTGAGAGCTTTCGACTTTATCGGGACGCCGATGACCGGCACTAAGGTGTGGCTCGCAATGACTCCTGCAAGATGTGCAGCACCACCAGCGCCAGCGATAATGGCTTTGAGCCCGCGCCCCTCGGCCTCTTGCGCGTATTTGAGTACGCGATCGGGTGTCCGATGTGCTGACATCACAAATTCTTCGGAAGGAACGCCGAGCTTCAGCAGAATCTCCGAAACAGCGACCATGACCGGGTAGTCGCTGTTGCTACCCATTAAGACTCCGACGAGCGGGGTCTTTGTGGTTCCGGCACTCATTATTTCACCTCTCGTTAGAGCTTCTGTGGTTGGTCAATGACCATTCCGCCCACAACCCTACCACAGCGGGGATTGCCGCGCCACGCGGGGGCGCCTCGTGTTTTAATAGGGCGACATGCTCGAGTTCTTGAATGCCTGCCTCTCCCTTGATCCGATTGCGATTCTTAAGGCCGGCGGCTATGTGGGCCTCCTTGCGATTGTGTTTGCCGAATCGGGCCTTCTCATTGGCATCCTCTTTCCCGGCGACTCGCTCCTCTTCGCCGCCGGCCTCCTCGCGGCCGGCGGCGCCTTCGACCCAGTCGCGCTCGTCATCGGCGTTATCCTCGCCGCGATCTTGGGTGACAATGTCGGCTACTGGTTCGGCAAGAATGTCGGGGTAAGTCTTTTCACGCGCCGTGACTCGCGCATCTTCAAGCAGGCGTATGTGACCCGCACGCAGAAGTTCTACGCGAAGTACGGCCCGCGCGCGGTTGTCCTCGCTCGTTTCGTACCCATCGTACGCACCCTGACCCCGATTTTGGCCGGCGTCGGCAACATGAGCTATGAGAAATTCCTCGCCTTTAATGCTGTCGGCGGCATCTTGTGGGGCGGAGGCATTACTTTGCTTGGTTACTTTTTAGGTGAACTTATCCCGGGGAGCGAACTTTATATCCTGCCGCTCTCGCTCGTCATCATCGTCGCCTCTTTTCTCCCCATCATCCTTAACTTTCTCCGCGGCAAACGCGCGCTGTAGTTCTTTTATTCAAATAAAAGCAGGAGCGCCATGACGCCGATGCCGGCGAGCATCCAGATAAATTGCAAGAGGGAGCGCCGTACGCTCTGCTCTTTGTGGAGTTCAGGTATCAGATCTGCCATTGCAATATAGATGAAACTTGCCGCCCCGAGCCCAAGCAGGAATGCGGGCGCCCCTTCAAAATTCTTTGCAAAGAGGAGGACGAGAACCGCTCCGGCAATCGCGAAGAGGGCAGAAAGGAAATTATAGAAAAGCGCTTTACGCCTACGCCAGCCGCCATGCACCAATACGGCGTACTGCCCTATTTCTTGTGGGACCTCGTGAAAAATAACGGCAACCGCGGTCGCTACCCCAACGGGGATGCTGACTAAAAACGCCGCCGCGATCGCGATACCGTCGAGTAAATTATGCAAGGTGTCGCCGACCATGGTAAGCGGCACCATCGCATGCACTCTTTCTTCATGAGAGACGTGCGACTGGTGCCAGAGGAGCGCACGTTCCAATATGAAAAAGAGCAGGATGCCCACAAGGATCGCGAGACTTATCGGGAATGCCTCTCCCTCCTCGAACAGTTCGGGGAGTATGTGGATGAACACGTCGCCAAGCAAAGCGCCCGCAGAAAAACTGATGAGATAAAACAAGATGCGCGAGAGGCGCTCCTCTCTCACTCCGAGCGCAAAAACGCCGATGAGCGACACGGTGCTCACGAGGAGGACACTCACTAAGGTGTAGAGCCAGACCTCGGTCACAGAGCGTTTAGAGTGTCGCCTCGATCGCCGCTTCGAAGACAGCGTAGGCCTGGGCGCCCGCGATCACCTGCGTGTCGATGATAACTGAAGGAGTCGCCGAAATGCCAAACGACCCAGCTTCAGCACGGTCGGCGGCGAGCATGGTTTCGTAGGTGTTTTTGTTGGCCTTGGTTGCTTGGGTTACCTTTGTCGCATCGATGCCAGATATCGTCTTGGTGAGCGCAACGATGCTCGCCTCATCGCCAAAGCCGCCGTGCTCCTCATCTTGCGCTTCATACATTGCCTCGCGCCACGGCCAATAACGGCTTGGGTAAAGCTCCCATACGGCGCGCGCGTAGACTCCTGCCGTTGTCGAATCAGGGCCGAGGAATTGGAGATCCTTGAACACGATCCTCACATCACCCGTGTCAACATACTTATCAATGATCAAGGGGAACGTGTTGATCTCAAATTGCTTGCAAAAGGGGCACTGAAAGTCAGACCAATACGCGATCGTGGTCGGCGCATCCTCGTCGCCGATAAATGGTGCGCCGTCAGTCTTGACATCACTGATATCAACCGTCGCGCCCTGCGGGGCCCCCTCTCCCCCTGTCGAAGGGTTATTGCCGTTCCACACCACGGCTCCGGCTATCAAAAGGCCCGCGATAACGACCGCTACTGGCACGAGGTAAGGGTTTGTCCCGATAGTTTCATTCATATGCCGGGGATGATAGCACGCGCCTAAAAATCGACCAAACGCGCTCTTTCATTTGATATTCGCGAGATCGCCGTCAAGAATCATCGGGCTCATCCCTAACAACTCTTCTTTGTAGGAGACACTCTTGGGAATCGGATTTAATAGATAAATCGGTTTTCGGTGATGGAGGGCAATCGCCATTTCCATAAGAACGGCCCCGCCTACATACCCTGGCACTCCATTTTTCTCGTAATTTAAGACGAGCGTTATGTCGCCTCTGATAACTTTCTCGAAATGTTTCTTCGTGAGGAATTTTTTTCGCTTATAATCATCGGGTTTTTTGAACCATGTTTTGTATCGTTCGACCCTGAAATCTTTATTTTTCTCCATGTCCCGAGCAACTAACGGAATAAGGACTTTGAATCCTGTTTGCTCTAAAAATGTTTTTGCCTCTAACACCTGCTTGTAGAACGAAGCGCTCGAACAGATCGTTATTGTCCTCTTTTCCCGCGCTTTTTTCATGTCGGCAATCATACCAAAAGAAAAGCTGCCGGGTGCAAGCGCCCGGCGGCTTTATTGTCCCAATCAGGGGAAGCGCCTCAAGATATCGAGTTCGGTAAACCACGCCCGCCATATCGGCTCGAGCCCTCCCCGTCTCACTGGAGCGATCAGAATATGATCTCCCTTAAGGAGTATTTCCATCTCCTCTTTTGAACACCAGAGGTGGCCACGCGTCTCTTCGGTGCTCGGCTTCAAGTTGCCTTCGGCCTCGGCGAGATAGATGCGCCAATAGTGCCATGAGCCCTCCGGTCGCCGACAAGGGTTTTCTTTGCGCCCTTCGCTAATTAATTTGAGTGAGACGGCTTTGAGGCCAGTTTCCTCTTCGAGTTCGGCTCTGGTTGCATTCTCGAACTGTGTTTCTTCAGGATCGCCAGGGGTGCCGTGCTTGTCGACATGCCCGGCGGGTGCCGCAAGCCCGAGTGGCGGCCGCTTGCGATCGATGAGGAGCAATTTGCCCTCTTGAAATACCAGTATGCCTACACTTGTGTGGTCGCAGGGCTGTGTCATAAGTTTTGTCTCCTAATTCCCGCGCCGACTATACCACTTATTTCAGAGAAATCACTTGGAGACCATATTTTCCGATGTCGTCGCGTGGCCACCATTTCTCGAGGTCTTTTGACGTGAATTTGCCTACAGAGCCGACTGTCTTCTCTATCTCTCTCCCCGTGTATTGTTTCGTCTTGGGGTCCCACTCTTTCAAAACAAGTGTGTCGCCCTCTTGTATTTCAAAATCATTCAAACGCAAGTCATAAGTCTTTGATCCATCCAAGACCTTTGCAAACCACTCCGGCCACGCCTTTTTCTCAACTCTTTTCATAGTTTTGATTTGTAGTTCTCGTAAAAGACGGACCATTGCGAATGCATGGGAGTCGGTAGAGCGTCGAGCGGGAACCACGCCACTTCGTCCATCTTGTGCGGCTCACCATTTGCTACCTTGTCGCGATCAACGAGCACTTTAAAATCGAGCGCGATCCAGTGTGTCTTATCGCCATTGTGCGTACGGTGTACATCTCGATAACCGAGGAATTCGTAATCGAGCACCGGCGTACAGTACTCCTCCATAATCTCTTTGCGGAGCGTCTCTTCGACCGTATCGCCGAATTCAAGCCAGCCGCCACCGGGGTCCCATGTCCTGTGCTCGTCGCGAGCATTTGCGCCGCGTCTTGCAAACAAGAAATTACCCTTGCCATCGTGGCACTGAAAAACAATGGTTACTCCGGTGAAATCCTCTCCCTCCTTCATGCACCCAGAGTATATCAAGCTGCCCGACAGGGATTCGAACCCCAATACCCGCCTCCAAAGGGCGGTGTCCTACCGTTAGACGATCGGGCAATAGGTAGACTTTACACTATTTTTGTTGCTCGTCAGGGAAGAGTTCGAGGACGGCGAGTTCGAGAGGGAGCGCAGGGATAGGCGCGTAGCGGATGCGCTCTGCGGCAGTGAGAAATGCGAGGAGCATGTGGTGTGTCGCGCCTGTGTATTTTGAAAGGGCGGCAAATTCATCCTCCCCCACCTCTTGCTTGATGTCGCCTTGGAGGTCGGGCGCGTAGCGGATGAGAAGGGCGCTTCGGAGCGATTCGATGACGAGTTCGAGAAATAACCGCATATCCGCGCCCGACTTCACAGCCTTCTCGACCGCGGCAAGCGACTTGCCGCGCTCCTTCGCCGCAAGTGCGAAAATCAAGGCGTGCACGAGTTCGCGTTTTGGCGCTCCAGTTGCCTTCTCCACCTC
>Ga0155536_133_pt1 | contig 11993 bp, 9 predicted proteins | sample RifCSPhighO2_12_FD_107193 | JGI IMG/M metagenome (GOLD analysis project Ga0155536, IMG submission 107193) | Candidatus Kaiserbacteria bacterium RIFCSPHIGHO2_12_FULL_56_13 | reverse complement strand
CTCGCCCTTGGCGAGCGCGTATATAAGTGAGTGTACGAGCTCGCGTTTCGGCGCTCCAGTTGCCTTCTCCACCTCCTCGCGTAAGAGTTTTTTATCACTTGAGACGGTAAGCACTTTTTGTAATACCGAAAGTGCGTCGCGATACGACCCTTCTGCAAGCAGAGCAATAAGCTCTGCCGCATCAGGGGCAAGCATGCACCCCTCTTTTTTCGCCACGTCAGTTGCAAGTTTCGCAAGCGCCCCCCGCGAAGGCTTTTTGAATTCAAACACCTGACAGCGCGACTGCACCGTATCGGGCACGCGCTCGAGCTCCGTCGTCGCGAGGATGAATATCGCGTGTTTGGGCGGCTCTTCAAGCGTTTTCAAAAATGCATTCCACGCACTTTTTGAAAGCATGTGCGCTTCGTCCAAAATGTAGACCTTGTAGGGAGAGTCGAACGGGAGTGTGTATACATTTTCGGTCAGGTGCCGAATATCTTCAACGCTGTTACTTGAAGCCGCGTCTATCTCATACAAGTCTTTTTCGGTACACCCCGCCTCGCGCACAAGGATGCGCGCGACTGAAGTTTTGCCAAGACCTCGTGAGCCCGCAAAAAGGTAGGCGTGCCCTACTTTTTTTGCTTTCAAGGCTTCTGACAGCGGTCCGGTGACTTGTTCTTGCCCAACCACCTCGCTAAAAGTCTTGGGACGATACGCGCGATAGAGCGACTGTTCAGCCATTGCTCCCCAGTATACTCTCCGCGAGTTCTTTCGCATTCTCGGCTTTCATCATCTTTGCCCGCAACTCCACCGCGCCCTCAAAGCCCATTACAAAAGCCTTGATGTGCTTTTTGAGGATAACGAAGGATTTCGGCGGCGAGAGCTTTTCAAATGCGTATGCAAGCTCTACAAGCACCTCGAGCTTTTCTTTAGTCGAGATATTCGTGCGACCAGTAAAGAGCCATGGGTTGCCGAAGATGGCGCGGCCCATCATCACGCCGTCTGCCCCGCTTTCTTTCGCCTTCGCTCGCGCATCACCCAGATTTTTTACATCTCCATTGCCTATCAGCAAAGTGTTCGACCCGCACTTGTCACGAAGCGCAACCGCTCTCTTCATAAGCCCCCAATCAGCCGGCGCGGCGGACATTTCTCTACGGGTACGGAGGTGTATGGTAAGCGCCGCTGGTTTTGTCGAAAGGAGGAGCGGCACCCACTCATCTAGAATCTCATAGTGATACCCAACGCGCGTTTTTACCGAAATAGGGAGCGTCGTCGCAGCTTTTGCGGCGACAACGAGTTCGAGTGCAAGTTTTGGATTTCTCATAAGACCCGCGCCCGCGCCCTGTTTCTCTATCGCCTTGTCAGGGCATCCCATATTGATATCGAGACCGTCAAAACCAAGCTCCTCGGCGAGACGAGCGGCGTACGCGATCATTTTTGGTTTCCCCGAAAATGCTTGCATCACGATCGGCCGCTCGGCCTTTGTAAATTGCAAATCCCGCATCAGGGGATTTTCTGAAAAAGTGAGCTTCCTCGGGAGCCGCCTTGCGGAGAGCGTTACGGCTTCGCCTGCACTTGGCTTCACTCTCCGCGCGGCGGCATCTCTCGGTCGTTCTCTCACTTTTTCTAACAAGTGGTAGAGGCCGTCGGCCGAGATGAACTCGGTCCATATCACATCCGGCTTACCATATTTTGCAACGAGCGCGCGAAAAGCCGGGTCGGTGACATCGGCGAGAGGCGCCAGCGCAAAAAACGGCCTCGGCAGTTTCTCCCAAAACGATTTCATGCCCTCTCCATTATTCCCCGTGGCGCTTGAGATAAACCTCGGCTGGGAAGCGCAGGTCAACATAGTCAATCGAGCCGTCAGTGAGATCAAAGTTCTCTTTTGCTGACATGAGGTTTGCGAATGTCTCCTCTTCGCTCCCAAGGACATGGGTGAGGCGCGTGCCGCTTCGGAGTAAGAGCTCGACCTCATCGTCTTTGAAGATAATCCTCTCTACGGGTGAGCCCAGACTGCTGATGCGGCGAGCAAAATCAAACGCGTCCGGCATCGCGCGCGCATGAGTGAGGGTGGAGCGGAGCGGCTCTTCAACGCCGCCAAGGAGTGAGTCGTAGACCGTAAAGGTGTTGAGAGGGGTGCTACCGACCGCGACGTCAGCAACTGCATAGAGATATCCTTCGGCGTCAAAAACGTAGCAATACTCGCCGTCAGATGGAACAGCGCTGTCGCTCGGCACTAAGCCGCACCAACGCGCAATGGGCACGCGCTCATGGAGCGCAATAATGAGAGTGGTCAGGTCGTCGTGCCGCACCGAGATCGCCTGAATGCCCGCATCAGCGCTCTCGATTGTCGCGCGTATCGCACGCGCCGGGGTGAAAAAGAATGAGTCGCGGGGCACCAAGCCAAAGTAGGTGCCAACGAGCTCCCCTTCGACAAGAGCGAGGAGGCGCGGATCCCCATTTGAGATCGTCATCCTTTCGATTCGCACATAGGGTTGCCACGTAAGCCAAATGAAGGCGCCGGTGAGAACAGCTAGCAAAATAGCGAAGAGGACATGCGCGCGGTGCCGATCGCGCCGACGACGATCCTTCAAGCGCTTATTTACGAGCGGGGGTGATGATCTCCTTGCCAGCATATTTTACGAGCGCTTCAGGGATGCGGATCGAACCATCTTCTTGCTGATAATTCTCAACGAGGACAGCTAAAAAACGCGGGGTTGCAAGCGCTGTGTTATTGAGGGAGTGTGTGAATTTCAGCGAGCCGTCAGAGGGATCGCGATAGCGAATATTCAAGCGGCGCGTCTGAAAATCATGAAAATAAGAGGAGGAGTGCGTCTCGCGATATTTTTCCTCTCCAGGCATCCAGCACTCGATATCATATTTCTTCACTTGGCCGAGCCCCAAGTCGCCACCGCAGTTGATGACGACCCGATACGGGATCTTGAGGAGCTGAACAATTTCTTCAGCCGCCGTAGTGAGCTCTTCGTGATACTTCACCGAGGTCTCGTGCGACGCCTCGCAGAGAATCACCTGCTCGAATTTGAAGAACTCGTGGACGCGCACGAGACCCTTCGTGTCTTTGCCGTGCGCCCCGGCCTCACGCCTGAAGCAGGGCGAGAAGGAGAAATACTTGAGAGGGAGCTGGTGCGCATCGAGTATTTCATCGGCGTGGTAGCCCATCGTCGCAACTTCAGCCGTGCCAGCGAGATATTCGTCGTCTTGGGTCTTGTAGAGATCCTCTTCGCTCTGCGGGATAAAGCCGGTACCAAGTAGCGACTCGCGTCGCACTAGAGATGGCACAAGCATGGGGGTGAAGCCGCCCCGCTTCATACATTGTTCAAAAAAGAATTGCCAGAGTGCATAAGAAAGGAGCACGCCGTCATTCTTCAAAAAATAGCCGCGAAAGCCCGCGACCTTAGTGCCGCGATCGAAGTCAACCATGTCAAGCGTCGTCATGAGCTCGAGATGGCTCTTCGGTTTTTCAAGCGTGGGGAGCGTGCCCCACTGCCGTACCTCGAGATTTTGCGCGTCGGAATCGCCATCAGGCACGCTCATGTCGGGGATGTTGGGCACCGTGAGCATGAGGGCCTGCCACTCCTGCATCACTTTTGCGAGCTCTTCTTCAGCCTCGCTCATGCCGGCCTTAAGGTGCTGCATCGCTTCAATAAACTGCGTGCGCTCAAAGCCAGAAGCGCGGCTGATCTCGCCTGAAGCGCGATTTTGTTCGGCGCGCTTTTCATCAAGTTGCAAGCGCAGGGTACGCCGTCGGTCATCGATCGCAAGCAGTCGGTCAATATCGGCGTTAATGCGCTTTTTAGTTGCGCCAGCCTTGATGAGTTCTGCGTTTTCGCGGATGAAGCGTATATCGAGCATGTCAGCGTTATCGTATCACAGCGCGAGCGCGCTCAAGGTCACTTGTCGTATCGACCGACAGAGGGACCTCACCGACGCGCGCGACATCGATACGCATCCCCTCCTCAAGTGCGCGGAGCTGTTCAAGCTTTTCACGCTTTTCAAGCGGCGAGGGTGGGAGCGCCACGAAACGTCGAAGGGCCGCGCGCGTAAAGGCGTAGATGCCGATGTGATGGTAGAGCTCTCCCTCGCCTCCCGGGGCTCTCGCGCGAGTGAAGTAAAGCGCGCGGCCCTTCTGCCCCCCGCTCTCCCACGCGACGATGGGCTTTACGACATTCGGGTTGTCGTAGTCAGCCGGGTCGGCAATAGGCGCCGCAAGAGTCGCGATGTCAGCGCCACCCTCCTCAAGCGTCGTCTCGACCACGCGAAGCGCCTCGGGGTTGATATTGGGGAGATCTCCCTGAAGGTTGATCACGGCATCAAATTTCCCTATCGGATCATACGCTTCTATCGCGGCATGCACGCGATCAGAGCCCGAGGCAAGAGCGGGGTCAGTAAGAACGCTCTCACCTCCCTCTTTTGTAATGGCGTCAGCGATCTCCGCTTCGGCCGCGGCGACGATGACCGGCCCGATGTTGGCCGCCCTTGCCTGTCGAAATACGCGCACCACCATAGGGATCCCATTAATATCCGCAAGCGGCTTACCGGGAAGCCGCGTCGAGGCCATGCGCGCGGGAATGATGATGACGTTCATAGCTTAATTCCTCGCTATACTATCACGCATGGAAATGCGGACATTGGAGCCTCCTGAATTCCCCGGCGGCTTGCGAGAGCTCCCGCAGCCGCCAGAGAAGCTTTGGGCGCTCGGTACCCTGCCGCCCGCGGGGACGAGATTCTTAGCAGTCGTTGGATCGCGCGCGATGACTCGCTACGGGCAAGAGGCGTGTCAAAAGCTCATCGGTGGGCTCGCGGGGTACCCTGTCTCTATCGTCTCGGGCCTCGCGCTTGGCGTCGACACCTGCGCGCACAAAAGTGCGCTTGCCGCCGGACTCCACACGATCGCCTTCCCCGGCTCCGGGGTTGATGAGTCGGTGCTCTATCCGCGTTCAAATCGTAATTTCTCAAAAGAGATACTCGCTGCAGGCGGGGCGCTCTTGTCAGAATACGAGCCCACGACCGCCTCACGCGTGCACTTTTTCCCAGAGCGCAATCGTCTCATGGTCGGCATCGCCGACGCCGTTCTCGTCATCGAGGCGGGAGAAAAATCGGGCACCTTGATCACGGCTCGGCTTGCGAGCGAATACAATAAAGAGCTCCTCTGTGTCCCCCACCGTATCGGTGACCCGCACGCCTTCGGCCCGCACCTTTTCATACGACTCGGCGCAATATTGGTGACCGAACCGTTACATATATTAGAAGCTCTGAAGATCGCACCCAAAGGCGAAGCGGCACGACTTGAAGCGCCCAAGCTCGAGGGAGTAGAGAAGGAGGTGTGGAAAATCCTTGAGGCGCCGAAGACGCGCGACGAAATCGTCCGCGAGTCGAGCGCGGAGGCGGGCGACATCTTGACCGCTCTCGTCGCCTTAGAACTTCGTGGCCTTGCGAAAGAAGAATTCGGCGCCTGGCGCCGTATTTGAAAAACAACCTCGCGCAGTTTAAAAACTTGACCGCACATGTACATACGAGGTATGTGTTAGGGCGTGAGTAAAAAACTATTGATCGTCGAGTCGCCGACGAAAGCCCGCACCGTGAGCAGCTATTTAGGCAAGGAGTATACCGTCCTCGCTTCGGTCGGGCATGTCCGCGATTTGCCCAAATCGAACAAGGATGCAGTCGCGATCGATGAGGGCTTTGCGCCGCGCTATGTCGTGCCTGCCGAGAAGCGCGAGGTGATCGAGCGGATCAAGCGCGCAGCTGAAAAGGCCGATGAAATTTACCTCGCGACCGACCCCGACCGCGAGGGCGAGGCGATCGCCTGGCACATCAAGGAGGCGGCAGGGCTCAAAAACCCGAAGCGCGTCGTTTTTCACGAGATCACCAAGAGCGCGATCGAGGAGGCCTTGGCGCACCCACGCACGATCGACGAACACCTGCGCCGCGCCCAGGAGGCGCGGCGCGTCCTCGACCGGATCGTGGGTTACGATCTCTCGGGCTTGATATGGAAAAAGGTCCGCTACGGACTCTCGGCGGGCCGCGTACAATCGCCGGCCTTGCGCATCCTCGCTGAACGCGAACGCGAGATAAAAGCATTTGTCCCTGAGACCTATTATATCCTCAACGCCCGCTTCTCCTCAAAAGCGGGCGAGCTCGCCGCCCTCTGCAGTGAGCGCCCCAACACAAAAGAAGAGGCCGAACGTATCGTTGCGGCAGGACGCACCGCCTCATGGAGCGTTGCCGATATTGCTGAAAAAGCCGAGGAGCGCGCCCCGCGGCCGCCCTTCACCACCTCGACCTTGCAGCAGGTGGCCTCAACGCGCCTCGGCTTTGCCCCCGCACGCACCATGCGAGCGGCGCAAAAACTCTACGAGGCCGGGCATATCACCTATATACGCACCGATTCAGTGAATCTTGCGAAAGAGGCCGTGACAAAAATGGCGAGCACGGTCGAACGCGAGTTTGGCAAAGAGTTTGTTGAGGCACGCGTCTATAAGACCACGAGCAAAAATGCGCAAGAGGCACATGAGGCGATCCGCCCCACCGACCCGACAAAAGTAAAAGCGGGAGCAACGTCTGATGAAGAACGGCTCTACACGCTCATCCGCATTCGCGCCTTGGCCTCGCAAATGGCGGGCGCACGCATCATGCGCACCGCGATCTCCCTCGCTGCGAACGTAGCGATCCCACCCTTTGTCGCAAACGGCTCGCGCGTCCTCTTCGCCGGCTGGATGGCTCTTGATACGCGGGCACGGAGTGAAGATGTCGAACTCCCCAAGCTCGCGGTGAGCGACCCGCTCACCCTCCTCTCACTTGCCGCTGACGAAAAGCAGACCGAGCCGCCCAAGCGCTATACCGAAGCGGGCCTTATTAAAGAGCTTGAGAAGCGCGGCATCGGCCGCCCGTCGACGTATGCCTCGATCATGAAGACCATCGCTGACCGCGGCTATGTCGAGAAACAGGGTCGGACCCTACTACCGACGGCAACCGGAATGGTGGTCTCTCTCTGGCTCGAAGAAAATTTTACCGACTACATCAGTGACACCTTCACCGCAGAGATGGAGAATGAGCTTGACGAGATCGCACGCGGCGAGCGTGGTTATGAAAAGACCCTGACTGATTTTTACGGCCCTTTTGAAAAGGCGGTGCGTGCAAAAGACAAGCTCCCAAAGGCGACCTCTCTTGGGGACGCGCCGAAAGAGTTTCCCTGCCCCATTTGCAAAGGCCCCATGGAGTACAAACTCGGCCGCGGCGGCATCTTTATGAGCTGTAAGCGCTACCCGAAGTGCAAAGGGGCACGGCGCGAAGACGGCGCCTTACTCGCTGAAGAGGTGCCGCTTGGCACCCACCCCAAGACAGGGGCGGAGATTTATGTACGTACCGGCCGCTTCGGCCCTTATGTTGAAATGGCGCTTGAGGGTGAGCCGCAAAAGAGAGGGCGCGGACGGCCACGCATTGCCGCCAAACGCGCTTCAGTCCCTCCCGGTAAAAATCCTGCCGAGGTGACGCTCGAAGATGCGGTGAAATATCTATCGCTCCCGCGCGAACTTGGCGTGCATCCCTCGACCAGCAAGCCCGTCATCGCCTCGATCGGCCGCTTCGGCCCCTATGTCGGGCACGATGGCGAATTTCGCTCTATCAAAAAGGGTGATCCGCACACGATCACGCTTGATGAAGCCCTTGCCTTGCTTGCCGAGCCGAAGCGGCCACCGAAGGGTGTTGCAATCGTGCGTGAATTGGGGCCCCATCCACGCACGAAGAAGCAGATCACTTTATACAAGTCAAAAAGCGGCCTTTTCATAAAGCGCGGCCTGCGCCGAATTTATCTGCCAGAAAATATCGACGCCGCCTCTCTCACTCCTGAAGCTGCCGCTGAATTACTGAAATAAAAAAAGCGCCGTGGCTGAGCATGCTCAGTCGCGGCGCGCAGTGACTTCACGGTATGAGCCCCGCTTCGCGCGCTTGGGCCGCAGGAATTAGCTCTTCGGTTGAACTCGGGATCAGGTCGGTGTCCATCGTGCATTCGGTACGCACACGATACGCCTGACCATTTCGTACACGAATCTTCGTGCACGCCAGAGGGCCCGGGCATTCCAAGATTCGCCTGTTGCAGAAACACATCTCCATCTCGTTCCCCATATTTGCAGAATTTCTGACACTCAATATACTACGCGGATGACAACCGTCAAGGAGATCCTTGGGGAAATGCGAAGCGACTCAGAGGCGGATCGAGAACTTGTCGCGAAAGCGTACGAGTTTTCAAAAAAAGCGCACGAGGGGCACACGCGCTACTCGGGCGAGCCCTACTTTATCCACCCTGCCGCAATCGCAAAACAACTTGCCGAGATGGGAATGGATGTCACTACCATCGTCGCCGGTCTTTTCCATGACGCCGTTGAGGACGCGCGTGCGGTCCCCAAAGAGATCGAGAAGGAGTTCGGCAAAGAGGTGCTCTTCGTCGTCGAAGGCGTCACGAAGCTCGGCAAACACAAATATCGCGGCGCCGAGCGACACGCTGAATCCTTGCGTCGGCTCCTCATCGCGACCGCTTCTGATATCCGCGTCCTTATTGTCAAGCTTGCTGACCGCTACCACAACATGACGACCTTGGAGTATGTCCCTGAAGAAAAGCGGCGTCGCATCGCTCTCGAGACACTCGAGATTTATGCTCCGATCGCTGACCGGCTTGGAATGGGTAAGATGAAGCGCGAACTTGAAGACCTCGCCTTCCCCTTTGTTGATCCTGACGCCTACGCGCACATCCTTGAAGTGCGCAAACTTGCGACCAAAGAGACCGAGCCGGGCCTCGCGAAAGTGCAGAAGGTCTTGCGACACGAGCTCGTAAAAAGGGGTTTACGCGATTTTCGCACCGATATCCGCATTAAGGGACTCTGGAGCTTGCACCAAAAGTTAAAGCGCAAGAACGACGACATCACCAAGATCCATGACATAGCGGCGCTGCGCATCATCGTCGCGGGAGAGAACGACTGCTACACAGCGCTCGGCATCGTACATGCGCTTTACAAGCCCTTGCCGGGCGAATTTAAGGATTACATCGCCTTCAAAAAGCCAAACGGCTATCGTTCCATCCACACGACCGTGCTCACCAAAGACGCCGGCATCGTCGAGATGCAGATACGTACTGAAGAGATGCACCGCGACGCGCAATACGGTATCGCATCGCACATGTCGTATAAACAACTCCACAAAGAAGCGTCTAGGGGCTCATTTGCCACACTTTCCTTCTCATGGGTGCGTTCCTTGATCCCCTCGCTCCTCAACTTCAGCAAGAAGCCATCGACTCCAATGTCTCTCGCAAGCGACAACGGAAAGTCCGCCGAGTCGCCGCGCTGGCTTTCAGAGCTTGCAGAAGCGCATGCCGAGATCGCGGGTTCTCGAGAATTCGTAGAGGGGCTTAAAGAGGACTTTTTCTCCCATCGGGTTTTTCTCTTCACCCCGAAGGGCGACGTCGTCGACCTCCCCTACGGCGCGACACCGATAGATTTTGCCTACGCGATACACACTGACCTTGGGGACCACACGCAAGGCGCGAAAGTGAACGGCAAGCTGGTCCCCTTTGAGACGTCCTTGCATAATGGCGATGTCGTCGAAATCATCAGACGCGAATCAGCGCACCCCTCTGAAAAATGGCTCGCCGCCACCAAGACAGCGCTCGCAAAAAAGCAGATCCGCACCGCTCTCGGGCTCACCGAGGTCGGTCGGCGACGACAAAGGGTTCGCAGGCGCCGTACTACACCGAGAAATTCTTAACCGAGTAGAGATCATCGCCGCCTTCGTCACGTCCCACCTGCGTCGTGTTCGGGAAAACGGGGGGTTCGACTGGCGTTGTGTTCGGCACTGGAGAAACACCCCCCGACTCCGCTCGAGACAAAGCGGCGGATTGCTCTGCGGTCTGCCGCTCCGCAAGCGACGACACAAGAGTTGAGAGATCTTCAGGCGAAAAGAAGTCTATCATGAGACGCCCCCCTTGCTCGTTGGCCTCGATGATGACACGCGTGCCCAAGGTTTCGGTGAGGGATTTCTCGATCTCAATCATTTCGGGCGATTTGCGGTGATATCTCCTTACACGATCTTGCGCAATCGAGCGCGCGACTTGCTCGGCCGCTCTTACTGACATCTTTTTAAGCACGATCTCCTTGAAAAGGGTTTCGCGCTCTTCGGGCTTGCTGTTCAAGGCGAGCAGGGAGCGCGCGTGGCCTTCAGAGAGCTCGCGGTTAACCATCGCCTGCTGCATATAGTCAGGCAAGGAGAGGAGACGGATGCTGTTACTCACATACTCGCGGCTTTTGCCGATCTTTGCCGCCACTTGCGCATGCCGAAGGCCGAACTCCTTCACCAATTTTTGTAGGGCCTTCGCACGATCGATGGCATTCAGATCCTCCCTCTGCAGGTTCTCGATGATGGCGAGCTCGAGCTTGGTGAGATTATTCTCGCCGTGGCGTATCACGACCGGCACGGTCGCTAAGGCAATGAGTTTTGCCGCGCGGAGCCGCCGCTCGCCTGAAATGAGCTCGTATTCGCTTGAGAGCCCCCCGCCCTCCTTCTCGACATCCTTGCGTGTAACCACAAGGGGTTGGAGAACGCCATACTGGCGGATCGACTCGGCGAGAGCTGCAAGCTTCCCTTCGTCGAACTCACGGCGCGGCTGAAAGGGGTTCGGCTTAATCTTGTCGACCTCGATCCAAAAGACCGAGTCGTATTTCGTCGGCACATACGCATCGCTCATGCGATTATTCTAACCTATCTGTGCCGGGGGTGGGAGTCGAACCCACATGCCTTGCGGCGGCAGGTTTTGAATCTGCTGCGTCTGCCAATTCCGCCACCCCGGCGCTATCGCCATCCTACGACATCCGCTTGATTTTGAGAATTACCCCGCGCATGCTACTCTGCCGCTGGCAACTAGCTTGGGAGATGTGCATGAATACGTTCTTTTCAATGATCGAGAAGCGTTGGTCAGCAGGCGCCCGGGTCTGTATCGGGCTCGATGCGGAGAAATCGAGATTACCGAAGGAATTCCAAACCATTGGGACTTCAGGTCAAGCCCGCTTCAATCTAGACATTGTGCAGGCAACCAAGGATCTGGCGCTGTGCTACAAGCCGAACATCAAGTTCTACCCTGGGCCGGCGGGTCTCGCCGCTCTCATGCTGACAGTCGAGACAATTCGCACTAAGGCCCCGGGCGTTCCGGTGATTCTCGATGCCAAATACGCCGACATCGGTAACACCAACAAAGGCGCCGTCACGGAGGCATTCGAGATCATCGGTGCTGACGCCGTAACGGTAAACCCATATTTCGGTAAAGAAGCGCTACAGCCGTTTCTTGAGCGGGACGACAAAGGTATCATCGTTCTTTGTCGGACCTCGAACCCGGGTGCCGGTGAATTCCAGAATCTCTTGGTGCAAGACCGCGTGGACGAAATCACGACCGTTCTCCGTCCCTTGTACGAGAAGGTGGCGCTCAATGTGGCGCAACAATGGAATACCCACGGCAATTGCGCTCTCGTCGTCGGAGCGACCGCGCCAAAAGAACTTATGGAAATACGCGGACTAGTCCCCACCATGCCAATCCTCATCCCTGGTATCGGCACGCAGGGCGGCGATGTCGCACAAGCTGTGTGGAATGGCGCTAATTCGCAAAAAGCTGGCGTCATTATCAATTCCTCAAGCGGAATCATCTTTAATCCTGACCCGCGATTGGCGACACAAAAACTCACTGACGAGATCGACGGCGCACTCTCACGGATTCCTGACCGTTGCAGCGTTGGATAATTCAACAACTTTCGCCCCGGTAACGCGTATGTGTTGCCGGGTATTTCTTTTCTGCTAATGTTTACAGAGACCTATTCAGGAGAAAACGAGAATGGAGCGTGACGAGATACCGGTCGAACGACGGAACGATGTACCTTGCAGACACGGATGCACCGTACGGGGCGCCGTCGCTCGGGTCGAAACGCTGGCCGGATGCGCCTGCTTCCCCGAAGACCGCG
>Ga0155536_132_pt2 | contig 12553 bp, 15 predicted proteins | sample RifCSPhighO2_12_FD_107193 | JGI IMG/M metagenome (GOLD analysis project Ga0155536, IMG submission 107193) | Candidatus Kaiserbacteria bacterium RIFCSPHIGHO2_12_FULL_56_13 | reverse complement strand
TAAAATCGGCGAGAAGTCCGACCCGGTCTCGATGTATCTCGAAGATATCTTCACTGTCTCCGCGAATCTGACCGGCATGCCGGCGATATCCGTGCCGATGGGGGAGGTGGGAGGTCTGCCGGTTGGTATTCATTTCACCGCGTCGGAGCACGCTGAAGAACGCCTTTTCACGATCGCATCCGCGATATAATCATCATCAATGAACACCGTCGAGACTGGCCTGAATCTCGAATACTGGTTCCGACTTATCTACGAGTGCGTCACGGGCGGCTGCTATGGGGTGGCGAGTCTTTCCGTTTGGCTCGCCGAGCTCTGGCAGTGGATAATCATCGTGGGTTACGCGATCATCGTCCTTGGCCTCCTTTTCATCGTTTATGCCATGATGCGCATTTATGATCTCCGAAAGCGCGAAGAAGAGCAGTTGGGGGAGCTCATCGTTGCTCCCGAAGCGGGAGGCCCGAACCCTCGGTGGGAGCACATCGAGTCTTTGATGGAGGCGAGCGACCCCGCAAGTTGGCGGCAGGCGATTATCGAAGCCGACATTGTCCTTGACGAGATGCTGACGCGCCAGGGCTACGCGGGCGACAGTGTAGGAGAGAAGTTAAAGCAAATTGAGCCCTCCGACTTCGACACCCTCGAGGACGCATGGGAGGCGCATAAGGTGAGGAACCAGATTGCGCACACGGGTTCGTCGTTCGATCTTTCTGAAGTGCTCGCGCGTCGCACGATGGCGCGCTACGAAGCCGTCTTCCGCGAATTCAAGTTTATCTAACTACTAGTTGCGGGGGGCCGACTTGCACGGCCATCTCGAGGTTATGAGCCTCGCGAATTACTATTACTCTACCCCGCTATTGCCCGCAGTATAGGGGCGGGAAATATTTTTTGCAATGCTCTTATTTTAGCACGTTCCAAATCGACGGTACTTCAAGCCCTAGCGTCCATGCAGAAAAGCCGTAGAGTTTGTGTGCTTTGATGAGGTCGTATTTGTAGCGGATGCTTTTCGCGTTCTCGTACCACAGGGAGTACATCACACCTTCGGCCATATAGTGCATCACCGGCATCTTGTTGAGCGAGTCGAAAGTTACGACGACCTTGCGCCTCACGAAAATCCCGTCGATCGTTTCATTGCCGCCGATGCCGATAAGTTTGCCGGTGGAAGCATCGCGCGCCCAGTAGTAGAGAGCGAGCCCGAGCGATAGTTTCTCTTTAGGGACATGGAGGAGCGAGTAATCGAGCACTTTCTCGAGCCACGCCCACTGTACGGCAGGGCCTTTCGAGGTCGGGTCGTCGTAGCTCATCACGCTTATAAAATCGGCCGAGGTGGCCAAGGCGTCATAGTCGTAGACACCGATGAGTTTCTGCCAGAGGTTATTCGGGTAGTCGGTAGGATTATCCGAGATTTTGGCGACCACCGCGACCGAGGTTTTGAGCCCTGCTGCGCGAAACACCTCGGCGGCTCGAGCGACGAATGCTGAATACGCATCGCGATGGTCTGTGCTCATCTGCTCAAAATCAAACTGCCAGCCCCAGTACCCGCGGTTCTTCGCTTCAGTGATCATGGCGCTTATCGCGATTGCTTGCATAGCAGGGTCGTCGAGCAGATCTTTGTGTGAGTTCACGCTAAACTTCTCATTCGTAACGAGCGGCATAATGTGTGCCTTGTTCTTTTTTGCGTACGCAATGAGCTCCTCCTCAAGAGTCCCCGAGAGGGTGCCGTCAGCTTTAAGCTCATAGACCTGCGGCGCGAAAATATCGACATGCCACGCATTTTTCATAAACGATTTTTTTGCGAACTCGTTGTCGGTGTAATAAAAGAGTCGCATCGGTTTATACGTCGGCGTTGCGGCAAGCGCGGAGAAGGGGAGAGCAAGCACCCCGCTCATGACAAGCGGCACAAGTGCGAGTCGTGCAAGAAGCATTATTTCAAGTATAATCGAGCGCGATGAAAGGCCCTATGATCATAAAACTCGGGGGGAGTATCATCACCGAGAAAAAGAGCGGCAAGCCGGTGGCGCGCGTTCGTGAGATCAAGCGGCTTGCGCGCGAAATTGCGAAGGCGCACCGCGGCAGGCCGCTCATCCTTCTCTATGGCGGCGGCTCGTTCGGGCACCCGCTTGCGAGGCAGTACCGCCTCTCGGGGCGAGCGCTTTCGAGGGGGGCGTTTTTCGGCCTCGGTAAGACATCTGCCGCGATGCGCGTGCTTGGCGAGGTGCTCGCAGGCGCTCTCATGGATTAGGGCATCCCCATCGTCCCGCTCCAAACAAGCGCGTTCGTGAAAGAGGAGAGGGGGAGGCTCATTTTTACAAATCTTCCAATCATCAAAACCATCCTAGTGAAGGGCGGCGTGCCACTCCTTGGCGGAGACGGCGTCATTGCCGACGGCCGCCGGATAGAAATCGCCTCTGCCGACCGGCTTGCGGTCACGCTCGCGCGACATTTTCATAGCCACAAAGTTTTCTTTGCGACCGATGTTGACGGCGTGTACAAAACATTCCCGCCTAAAAAAGAGGAGCGTCCGCTTCGCACAATCACACGCAAAAGTCTTGGCGCATTTTCTCAAACGTCTGCAAAAGGCAATGCGCGCGACGTTACCGGCGCGATGGGCGGTAAATTGCGAGCGCTCTTCGCGCTCCGTGCCTGCACGGTAACCATCTTCAATGGTCTTACTCCGGGCGCTCTTGGGGAGGTTTTACGCGACAAACAACACGGCACACGCATCGAGCTTTAAAAAAAGCGCACATCTGCCAAAGGCAGATGTGCGCGATTAAGAGCAATTACAAGAGCGCATGGAGCGGCATGGGCGGGAAGCATCGGCGACGAATAACACCCTCACGATCCTCGAGGTAGTCGACAATCATCTCCCATGCTCCTTGGCGGAGCCACTTCTCGAGCGCCTCTCGAGGGTGTACCCAGCGGTGACCGTTCACCTCTCCTCCACTTTGTGAGGGAGAGGGGAGGTCAGTTCGCGCTGTCTCCCCCACGAACAGCGCGGCGATCGGTCCCGCATCGAGACAATACACGCCGCGCCATTTCTCTTCAACCGTGATGTGGCCGCTAAAGCCGGGGATCTCTTCAGCAATGAGCCGACCCACGGCCGTGAGAAGAGGCTCTTTTCTGTAAAGCAGAGTCTCCATCGGCGGGGAGAACATCCCCGCGTACTTTCCGAATTCGGGCTTCGTCTCACCCTCTTCTACGAGCAATATCTCGCCGCGAGGATTCCTCACGACAAGCGCCACTCCCCGCACTCGGAGAGCGCCATTTATAGGTACTGTCACCGCACTCTCCTTGAAAGAGCATCGTTAGATAGGATACCATTTTTATACATCGTGTAAGGATAAATAAAACCGGAGCCCACTTACTCGGGCTCCGGTTCGGCGTGACTTTTGCACATTTCAGTTGGAGCTTACTTGCTGAACGCCAAGGTTTTTGGCGGCGATGACGCGTTCCGCCCATGCGTCGCCAGCGGCACTCTGGAGCTGGTCTTCAGAGGCAGCGCGAGTGATCGGCCGCTGGACAAGTGCCATGTGCGTTTCCCACACGAACGAGTGTTCGGCGCACGAAAACGCGACTAGGTCTACCCGAGTGGTGTAGGTTCTTGAGAACAAGCCCTCGCTTTTTCCTGTCCCGAGGTTATGTGTCGCGAATACGAGCTCCGTACCGGTTTCGCGGCATACGAGGTCGAACGCCTCGGCTTGCTCACCTCGCGTAAGCTCCTTGAGGTCACGGCTGATCTGCGCCGCCGTTGCAATCCCGCCGACCCTCGATGGCGTTGAGACATCGAATTGTCCGGAGGCGATGAACTGTTCGGCCATATGCAGCTCGCCGCTCTCGCCTGGCCATATCGCGATCCGCCGCGCTGGTGGGAGTGCCTTGAGCTCCTCGTTTTCGCCATTCTCGCCGATGAATCCGATTTTCATCGAGTTACCGAAATCTTTGTAGATAACGGCGTTTGCCGCCTCTGCCTGTGGGGCGTAAAGCGGTATGGCAACGAATACAAAAGAAAGCAGAAGAGCCGCCATGCGGAGATCTCTGCCAACCACTGACTTGATCATGAGTAATCTCCCAAGGTACCTCTACAAACCGGGTATCGGTTTGGAGTCCACCTTTTATTTTCCCATAAAATCCGAAGAAACACCACCAACTAATGCCCCGGGATACTTCACTGGTGGCGAGCTCAAATATTTTCCAGACGAAGTCCATATCTTAGATGTTTACCCCGCCCATGAGTATCGTTCGCGATAATATAAGCGACAACATCCGCTTTGAAGAATTCTCGGGGTATTGAAGCCTTCTCCAGGTACCGATTGCCGCCGTTTTTCTTTTTGTGTGGTAAAATGAGAGCATTCAACTCTTGGGACGCGTTCCCATTTGCAGGTATGAGAAAGAAAATCGCTCGTGAGCAGAGCCCACTGAAGGAAGCTTTTAAGCTCCTCAATGCATCCAACGTGAGCGATTTGTGTAAAAAGTTCATTGCAGAGGATCAGCGTCTTATAAAGGCACAAGCCTTGGACTATAAGAACAAGGCTCTCGTTATAAATAAAGCCAAAGAAATAATAGAGAGGGCAATCGAACAGGGTTTTTCTGGTGAGAAACAAGAGAACGACGATCTGCGGGATGTGTTGTGGTTTTGGTACCATCATGCAACTGGGTATGCAATCTGGCGTTATAGAGATAAAACGAAAGCCCGAGAATTCTCAAAAAAAGCACTTAACTACCAAGTAGCAGATAATCCAAACAAAATTACGCGCCCCCTCTATTTACTGGTGCACGATAGAAAGACAGAAGCGGAGGATTGGCTGAAGACAATTTCTGAAGAACCCGAGAAAACTGCTTCTCAGGGGATAATGACAGAATTCAATACGAGGAACCTCTTTAAATCCTAGGGATTCACTTATTTTAAAATTCGGATAATATTCACCTAGATAAATCGATTTTCAACTTACTCACGGGAGGAAGGTGATAAAAAGTGAGTAAATCAAATGCTCTTAGAGTGTCGGATACAGCGCCGCTCATGCTTCGTCGAGCACGGCCACGTCCAGTATGTCCTGCAGAGACCATGAACATGACCGTGGTCACGACGCAGGGCAGTGTCCCTGAGAGACATGATCAAATCGATGATCCGACCGCGCCACGCAATGACTGAACCGGCTAAAAATCCGGTTCGTAAAAAGAAGGAGGCACTGCCTCCTTCTTTCTTTTTCAAGCGCGCAATTGTACGATGCGCATATGAGCGGGCGCACAGAGCTGAAGAGACTTCAAGATATCTGTACTCATTTTGGTGTCGCTGACATTTACGAGCTACACCAGTTGAATCTCGAGCATGATCAGAAACTCATCAAAAATTGCGGATTTGATCCGCAGAATACCGCGCTCACGAACAATCAGATTAAAGATAAACTAGCATCTCTCTCACTTATAAATCTGCCAGAAGCAGAACGGAAGGCAGTACAAAATATACTCTGGTTGTGGTATCACCACGCCACCACGGTGTGCATATGGCAGAAACGGGATCTTAAACAGGCGCGAATTTATTGTAGTACCGCACTCTCCTACTTATATGAGGGACATCCTAATAGGATTACGCCCGTGCTTTGCATGCTCCTCAATGGAGAAATTGATGCGGCTCGCCTCTGGACGGCTGAGAAAGTGAACGAGATAGAACGCCCATATGCCGAACATCTTCTCGCTGAATACGAAAAGGGAACGTTTAACTAAAACCCTCGGCGCGCGTTCAGCGCCGAGGGTTTTTCTAGGCTCGTTGAATGATCTTCTCGAACATCGTGGCAATAGTGTCGGCGACCGGCAAACCCCCTAGTTTAGCGATCCATTCCCACTGCCCACTCGGATTCACTTCGAGAAAAACGAATTCACCGCTCGGCATCTCGATAAGGTCGAGGGCACCATATCGAAGACCAATCGAGTTCATGAATGCGATGATTTTATCTCGAATATTTGATGGCAGTTCGGCTGCGGTATGCGCGACATGTGCGAAGTCATAATGCCGCCAATCCGTCTCGGTTTTCTCACTGGCTTGAGAATCGATTCGGCATGCGAGGATCTCTCCGTCAACGAACATGACACGATACTCATACTTTTTCGGCATGTACTCCTGCGCGTACACCGCACATGCGCGTATCGCCGCAGGGCTACGCGCGATCTCGGCAAAGTCAAATCTCTCCGAATACAGAACGAGCTCATCTTTCGAATCAAGAGACGTGTAACCGATAGATTTGAGAAGTAGTCCGTCATGTGCGCTCGCGAACGCCGTAATATGTCTGGGATCGTTACTCATCCTTGTTTTCGGAGTTCTGAGTCCAGCCGCATGTGCGTGTTGCTGTTGCAGAAGCTTATTGCTTGCAAGCCGATCAAGGTTTCCAAATGTATTAATCCATGGACAAGACAGGACCGAGAGCGTGGCGTGGATTGCGCAGAGTGTCTCATTCCAAACGAACCGCTGTTGGGGATCAACGATGTCGCGAACGCGCGTTTTGCGATTCACACGAAGATACCAAGCGACGCGAATATTTTCGATTGGTGCATGCACCGTCGTATTCGCGTCTTCTCCGAGCCGTACGAGCTCGACATGTCCGCGCGGTGCTACTCCGTCAAGTTCCACATACAGCGAACCGTTTGTCTCTACGAAGTGTTCTGGATCGAGGATACCTATGCGGATCCCCCGACGTTCACAGATTTGCACAAACGCGTCATAGTAGTACCTCTCGCTGAGGCTCGATACGATGAGTACGTCAATCATCTAAGCATTCCTTTCTTCATTTCAAAGATTTCTTTCTTACGTCTGAAAGTAGTTTAGATTATAAAAATCTAATTGTCAAGACGTCGTACAGTTAAGGACGAAAACCCATGTCGTTTTGCGAGCTGAACAGCCTTCGGGTTGTGCGTCACGGTGAAGCAGCGCATACCGCCCGGGACTAATTCGAGGCGTTGTCTATATATGCGTGAACCGATACCGCCTCCTCGCATATCTCGCGGAACAAAGAAGGAACCGAGCTCAAGCCATTGCGGGTGGTCCGTTTCCCAGAGCGCACCGATACCAACGATACGATCTCCTTGCTCGATAATGACAGCACGGTTGCGCCCGTATGCTTCGCGTAACCTTTCGGGCGTGATGCGTTCCTTGAGGAACACCTCATCATCCCGATTTTCTGCATACATCGCTTCCGATAGAACATCCCATTTATTCATGACACTCTCCTTTTTGAGTCGACGCCTTACTTCATCGAGTCCCTGGCCTAAAACGACTCGGCCATCACCGTCTGGATACCGTGCGAGGACGTGATATCCGAGTTTTTCAGTAAACCATTTGTAGGTCACCGATGCTTCGGGCAATTCCCGTGTCCGGACAATACCGATTTCGAGCTTCTGAGCTTCGAAATCCTCCAGACGTTTTTCAAACAGCTGTCGCGCAATCTTGCGATTCCGTTCCGTCTCGATGACTCCAAGCTCGTCTTGATACGCGACGAAATTCACTTCGCCGAAATGCTCTTTTATAGCATCGACGACACTGATGTCGAGTTTTCGCTCGAGCTCGGTAGGACTGATGGGATATCCCCAACAGAAGCCAATCACTTTTCCCAACCGGAGCGTAATCCAACAGGATGCGTCGGTAGAGATTTCGTGCTGTTCAGTAATCTCTCGGTCGCTCGTGTGCGGCGAGAAGCGAAGCAACGATATATCGTTCTTATTCACAACGGTCTCCTTATCTGGGTAGTGTTAAAGAACGGGTGGCCATCTTATGAGTCCCAGAAGTCTCATGAGCGCCCTGTTGGTGGTTTCTAGACCCCACCAACAGGGCATGCACGGATAGAAGGGAACCGAAACCGGTCATGCTACAAAGCAAGAGCCCCGCGATTGCGGGGCTCTTTGCTAGGCGTGATGGGGAGACTTAGTGTATCGACGCGCAGGAAAGAGGCCCGCAAGAGAGCGGGTGAGGGGACGGAAAGGATGATTAGGAGCGCACATATCGTGAATATCTTCACTGCATCTAGTATACGCGGATACTCCCTGAAGATTGGATTATGGTGTAGGATGGCTCTCGGAGATTCTAACGGAGCCAGAAATGCCAGTCGTCATATTTGATCTCTACCGAACTCTTTACGACCCGGATAAGGACGCTCTCCTTCCGGGCGTCATTGATACTCTCCAGAGGCTCAAGGATGCCGGTATGCGTCTGTATGTCGTTACTCGTGATGAAGGAAATCGTTCAGACATTCTCCTGCGACTTCAGATCAGAGATTTCTTTCATGGCGTTCTTCTCGTACCCAGCAAATCAAGAGAGGTATTCCAACCACTTTGTGCTTCTGCTGGTGAGGTCTATGTCATCGGCGATAGGATCAAGGAAGAGATTCTTTACGGTAATCAATGCAAAGCCAAGACTATCTGGTTCAAAAACGGGAAATTCGCTTCCGAGGGACCTTCGGTGACCGGAGAAGAACCCTGGAGAACCGTCACAAACATGTCTGAAATCGTCCCAATCATTTTAAAGGAGCCGCTCGGATAAATCCGAGCGGCTTTTGTCGCTGTTTGACAAGTGAATACTTGACTGATAAACTTGCCGTAGATTAAAACCTCTGATTCTGGTCCCGTCCGCCAACTGGCGGGCGGGGTTGGGCCGGAATCGTCCTGACGCTCCGGCGGAAGGGCAAGGTGGCTTCTGCGCATGTGGAAGCCCGGTATCCTCCGTAACCATGGGATAACCGGTGTCTCGATGAGCCGGTGAGCATAAAGTAAGGTGGCACCGCGGAAACCCGCCCTTACGATGCAAGCATTTTGCTTGTGTCGCGAGGGCGGGTTTTTGTATGTACAAAGACCCGAGAAGTTCCTTTCAACCCAAAGGCTCAAAGAGGAGATACGTCATGGAGAGTCTTGACCTATTCAAGCAACAGTTCAACTTCAGACAAGCCGGCGCATTTCAGGTTGGGGTCGAGAGGGAGTGTTTTATCACCGACGGCGGTGGAAATATTGTCCCGGCGGCACCCGCAGTCATAGATTATGTTCAAAGAAACGGATGGCGCGGGAGGAATGAACCTGAAGTGCGTATTCATCCTGCGGAAGCGCTTGGCTATGAGCTGTCAGCGTGCCAACTCGAGACGCGCATCGGACCTTGTCGTATCACGGAGTTGGCAGGAGCTCTTGCGTGGCCGGACCGGGAACTCGCTGATTCTTTGAGGCAGCTTGGCTTACAAGCCCTTTATCTTGAAGTGGCTCCAGACGATATGCCGCTTGATGTGTATCCCGATCCTTCCGGACGATATGCGCGAATCGTCGAGACCATGTCGCGTGAGCGACTGCTCGCTGCTTGTCAGGTGACGGGCACGCATGTACACATCGGCATGCCCGATCACGAAACGGCGCTGCGTGTCTACAACCATGTGATTGGCCGATGTACAGAACTTTGTGAACAAGGAGACGGTTCTTCTGGGAGACGGCTTGCAATTTATCGCAAGGTCGAGCTCAATCCCGAACCTCCTTCCTACGAGAGTTGGGAAGATTTCTTCAGCAAAGCTTTGCTGAAGAAGTTTGCCGACAATCCTCGCGATTGTTGGACGCTCATCCGGGTCTCTATCCATGGAACTATCGAATTTCGGATGTTTGGCTCAACCTCGTCGCTCGAACGTATTGAGGAATGGGCAAATCGTTGTCACGAGCTTTGTGTCGAGGCAGCGCGTTAGTAAAGGCGGGGGATTACGCAGTCTCCCGCTTTCTTATTATCCGATAAACACGATAGAATCTCTTTTATGAGTTACACGCTTGCTGAACTGCAGACTACATTCGAACGTTTCAAGCAGAGCTCCTATGAAGGAGTCTTAGGAGTCATGCGTGTCGATAGCAGGAGACCTGGATCAGTGTTGGGAATTTCGGCGTGTACGCATGGTAACGAGCCGAGCGGACTCGCGGTATTTGAATTTTTGCTAAAGGAGAAACATATAGAAAAGGAATTGCTTTGCGGATCGCTCTATCTCGTCGTTAATAATATCCGAGCCACGGAGAAGTTCTTTAGCGCGGTAAACGAAGAGGAGATTCGCAAATCGCGTTACTGTGATGTAAACATGAATCGTCTCCCCAAAGATACGTTGGAGTTGGAGAACGATGCTCGATATGAGGTTGTGCGCGCACGGAAAGTCTATCCAATCTGGGAGCGATTTACCGTCGGATTAGATGTACACAGCACGCTCGATCCGAGTGAGCCGATGATTATTAGTCGAGGAGGGGGGTTTCATCCAGAGCTGGTCCGTGGATTCCCAATCCAAACACTCATATCAAATATTGATAAGATTCAATTGGGTGCTCCCGCTTTTGCTTTTTATGGTGGTCTCGAATCAAATACACAGGTATTCGCGATTGAGGCCGGCCAGCATACGGATCCGGAATCCTTTGGGCGCGCTGTTGCCTGTGCGACGGCGCTCTTGCAGAATCTCGGAATGCTTTCGGGCACCTCCGCAGAAAGGAGGGTCGATTATCGGGAGTATCATATCAATGATTCAATCATATTTCCAAACTCGTCATTCGATTTCGTTAAGAGTTTCAAATCATACGATGAAATACGGAAGGGTGAACTCCTCGCGAGGAATGCGAATGGGGAAGAAATCCATGCCCCATTTGATGGTCACCTCATCATGCCTACTTCAAGGCGCGGAGACAAGAAGGACATATCCGAGGAAGTTGCTTTTCTTTCCCGCCCGGTTAAAATTCGCCAGATCTAAAAATCAGGCCCGTTCAGACTCCTGTCCATTGCGGGCCAGCAAGAAAGGGCTATACTCTCCGACAGATGCTCCTCTGGGGGCTTGTTTTTTACACCTGGAGAAATAAGGAGAAGTTCGATGACCAGTCCTTTGAACTCTTCAGAGAATGAAGAGTGGAAGTGGCCCACGCCGATTCCAGACCATGCCCAACAGACATTCTTCTGGGATCGGCAAGCACCTAATTACAACGATGCTCTTATGACGCGCGATAATGCAGGCGAACTCGCCATTGTCGAGTCGTTCTGCAAGGATTTCACGGATCGCGGGTGGGTGGCGGACGATATCGTCACGCTCGGCGGGGCGACAGGTTGTAGAGATCCTCTCGTTGTTAGCGATGTCCTTGCGAAGGCGAAGCAGAAGCCCAAGAAGATCTTCTTCAACGATCTCTCTCCGGCGATGGTAGGCATGGCACAGAAGACGCATCTCACTCGTTATCAAGAACCACCGCATACCGTAACGGCGATAGCCGGGCCGATACACGAAATCGCTCAGCACATCCCACGAATGCCGCGACGAGTCATCATCGGTGTCTATCGTTTGTGGGCGCTTCTCGAGTCCAGTTTAATCGAAGGGTATGCTTACTCGGGACTCGAAGGATATGTCCGAAATGCGGAGCGACTCGGTGATTGCTTTATCCTCGAACCAATACGGTTCGAGGGGACGCAATATGTGCCGGTAAGTCCACCAATTGAGCTTATCGCGCAGGCCGACAGGAAGGAGTATGTCGAAGCGTTACGCGTCGTGCGTCTCGCCGTTCTCGACCACCTCCCTGATGCCATCCGAGTTACCGGGTTGTTCGATAATGGATCAGAACCATTCCTTTCGCACTGGTTCAGCGAATGGGGGGTTCGGAATCTTTTTGGGGCCAGTTTTCCCGCAGAACGGATTCATCTCATGTCGCTCGTCCGCTGTCCAAAGGGATTCGTGCTGTGCCTTGATCCGGTCAGTTCGCCGCCGAAGGGCATCGTCACGGTTCTGAACAATGTGCTCGGAAATGTGCTCCCGCATGAGCATGTCGATACACTCCGTGCCATCGATCGGCTCTCGTCGTAGGTGTTTTCTAAAAAATGAGGCCCGTTCAACTTAGGTTGAACGGGCCTTTTTGTATGTTACCTTGCGGCGACTAGTAGATAACGATGCCCATTTTGTCTCGCACGATGGCGGTCGTCTCGATAATGAGTCGTCGAGCTTTTTTACCACCCTCGTGAAGGACTTCTCGGGCCAACACATCCTTATCTGCGAGTTCTTTGCGCCGTTCTTGAAACGGCTCAAGAATCTTCGCGATGCTGTCAACAAGCAAATCCTTGCAGTCAGCACAGCCGATCTCTGCCCTTTGACATTGATGTGCAATGACGCGCGACTCGGCTTCTCCACTGCTGATGAGTTCATGAAGTGGGTATACCGACCGGCAACCATTATAGGGATCACCGGGGTCGGATCTTCGTTTGCGATCCGGGTCAGTAACGCCCTTTTCACGATAGCGCTGGCGTATTTGATCGATCGGCGCGTTTATGTCGATAGAGTTATCCGTGTCGGATTTCCCCATTTTCTCGCCGTCGAGTCCCGGGATTTTCACCATCTCGTTCATCATCTTGGGGATGACGAACGTCTGTCCGTAACGGTCGTTGAAGCGCTTGGCGAGATTCCGGGTGACCTCGACGTTCGGGCGCTGGTCGCTCCCTACCGGCACAAGAGTGGCCTGCGGACCGAGAATGTCTGCAGACATCAGCACCGGATAGTTCACGAGCCCGAGATTTACGTTGTCCGGGTTTTTTCGAACGAGATCCTTGAAT
>Ga0155536_107_pt1 | contig 12608 bp, 10 predicted proteins | sample RifCSPhighO2_12_FD_107193 | JGI IMG/M metagenome (GOLD analysis project Ga0155536, IMG submission 107193) | Candidatus Kaiserbacteria bacterium RIFCSPHIGHO2_12_FULL_56_13 | reverse complement strand
AAGTCTTGAACATCACATTGAACTTCGTGCCGTCTGCAAGTGGGTCGGCAAACCCGGCGACATGCCCCGACGCTTCCCATGCCTTTGGGTTCATGAAGATGGCCGCATCCATAGGGTACATATCGTCACGCGCGTCAATGAACATCCGCCACCAGAGCTCCTTCACATTGTGTTGGAGGAGAACGCCGAGGGGCCCGTAGTCCCAGGTGCCCGCGAGGCCGCCATAGATCTCGCTTCCGGGGAATATGAAGCCACGGCGTTTTGCGAGCGAGATGATTTTGTCCATCACACCCATAGATGAGGGGGATTATTGCACAGTCGCCTTATTCGCGGTATAGCCCGGGTCGCCCGGCGTTTCGGTCGACACGGCTTCGCCAGTCGTCGTCACCTGCACCTCGGCATAGCGATCATAGGCCGAGAACGACGGTACGGTCGTCAGTAGTGGCGTCATACCGCGCTGGCTTGTCGAGGGCGTCACGATGACCCGAAAGGACCCTTGACGGGAAGCGCCGCCGGCCATGTCACCGATGCGCCACGTGACCTTGCGTGAAGCGCCGTCAAAACTGATTGACCCGTCGGCGGGGAGCGTGACGCCTGGAAAAGTGACGTACGAAGGGAGCAGCGCGGTGACAGCTGCATCAGCAAGATCGTTCCCCGTATTCACGATGCCCCATGTCACCGTATAGGATGTCTCCTCTTCAGCGACCGGCGGCACCGGGCCAGAGTTCGCAAATGGACCTGGCGCGTACGATGATGAGGTCGTAAAGGTGACTGCACTCACAAGCCTTATCGTCTTGTTTGCCGAGGCGGTGATGCGCTCGGGCACGCCTGATTGCCCCACACGTTCGCCTGCGACAGAGACGGTGAGCGTGAGCGCGGAGTTGCGAGGCGCAGAGGCGAGCGTCGCGAAGCTAAAGGTGCCAAAGCCCGTCGCTCCCGGCGCAAGTGTCGCAAGCGCTTGGTCGGTATCACGGCTAAAGATGACGGTGCGGTCAGCAGAACGATAAAATCCCTTCTGTACCTCAACGCTTGCGGGGTCAAGTGCCGCACCGCTGATGCCGACCTCTATCACGGCGTTTGCAAGCGGCACCGCAAGAGCATTGCTCCATGATACGCGCACCGTGACAGGGGCACCGGGGGCAACTGCTGGAGTAGCTACCGAGCTCCCATTGACGATAAAAGATGTCACGAGAAAAGGTGCGGCAACCCTTATCTGCGTTTCTTGTGTCATGTAGGCGACCGCAAGCGCCGGGTCGTTGACTGCCTTTGCTGTCCCCACGGTAAAGTGAAAGACGCGTTCGTCGTTATCTTGTCCGGTCAATGTGCCGGTCAAGGTCACGACCCTTGAGGCACCGGGAGCCAGTGTCCCGATGGAGAAATTCATGCCGACCGGTGTAATAGACGAATCGGCCAAGAGGTATCCCGCCGGATACTGCGCTTTGAGGATCACGCTGTCGATCGCCTGTGTCGCGTTCGAGCGCACGGTCGCGCGTATGGTGAAAGGCTTGCCGGAGATTGTTTCAGTAACTGCGTCGAGCGAGATCGAGAGAGGCGCCGTCGAGATGACGATCGGATAGGTGAGACGCTTAACGAATACGGAGCTTGAACGCGAAGTGCTGAATGAAACTGCGATCTCGATCGTCGGTTTCGCCCCCTCGCTCCCGAAGAGCACGGCGGAGACTGTCCGCTCGACTTGTCCCCCTGGTGCGAGCGAACCGAGCGCATCGCTGTAGCGTGTGTAGGGTTGTGAAAGGTCGAGAGCGCTTCGCGTCCCCGGGGGGAAATCGATATCGAGCACCACCTCTTCAGCCGTCGTCGGATTCTTGTTGGCAATGCTTATCGAGAGCGGCACGGTATCGCCCCCCGCAACCGTCGTTGGCCCTTGGATCGTAAGCTCGATGTCATCGACCGAAACGGTGTTGCTCCCCGTGTAAAAAAGAAGTGCCGAGATCCCGACAGCAATGACGAAAAACCCGAGAGCAATGAAGAAAAACCTCGAGGCAAAGCGCAGGTGATGCGGTGCGCCAAGCGGAGTAAGGCGCGGCCGCTCGCGCCACCGGCGGGGGATCGTCGAGTTACTTCGCGGCGAGAGCGGAGAGTCGAGCGATGAGCGCTCTATGTCTGGGTCGTATAAACGCTCGCGCGCTTTGCCAAGCGCGCTCAATGTATCGTCATCTTGGGGAGACATTGGTGCATTATAAACCGGAGAGCGCGATGCCGCGATTAATACGCGCAATGATCGGGGAGCGGGAGCGCACAATCTCGCTTGGGTCGGGGACTTGCCCCGCATCGAGACCGAGCGCCGCTAAGAGGCAAAGTATCGCGCGGCATTCGAACGCATCGCCAAGTGTCTCGGGTTCGCGAGCAAATGCGGTGAATGTTTCGTGCACGATCGGGAAGAATGAAGCGTCGATAGTGTCCATGGGGATAAGACGGAGCGCAAAACCTATAATGCGCACCGCTCGCTCTCGGGCGGCGCGCGGGAGCTTGGGGAGCCAGTTTTGCACGAGTGAGGCCCCTGCCACCCGCCAGCTCTCCCTCCCCCGCACGAGAATCACCTCGCTCTCGGCAAAAGTCGTGAGGGCGGCCGCGAGCCGTGCCCCCGGCCGGCGCACTCCCTGCACGCGCGCTCGTATGAGCCCGAGATCAGCGGTTAAAAGAGCGACGGTCGCGCTCATCTCCCCGCGCGGCGAACGCGCAAGCACGAGAGCCGTCGTCTGATATTTATGCCGCATCGTGTATGAGATTAAATCGCTCGGTACCGGTTGAGAGTTCAACCGCGTACTTCCCTCCTGCAGAAACCTCTGCGTGTGCTTTATCTTTTGGCGAGAGGCCTTCGGTTTTGCGGGCTTCGGCCACCGCGCGGGCCAACTCGCGCTCGTCCCCTTCTTTGATGAGTTCCGGCGTGAGCACAGTATCGAGCACAAGTGCTGCTCCTCCCATTACTTTCTTAACATTTACTTCTTCAGCTAGAATCGCGGCGAGCTCGTCAGAAAGTTTCTCGGGAATAGTAAGTGACGCGAGCGGTTGGCGCACCTTGATGTTCGCCTTCTGCCGGAGCTGAAGCGCTTGTGACGCAAGCGCACGCACTGCCTGCATTTCCTTAAGCAACTTCATTGTTTCACTTCGTCCTGTGGGGTGATTTTCTTTTAGGCCGAGCCGAGCAAAAACCTTGGGAATCAGATCCTTCCCAGTTCTATCTAACGGCCATTCCGTCAAATGCACGCTTTCAGGGTCCCTATCAACTCTGACAAGTGTGAATAGTTCTTCCGCAATGAACGGCATTACCGGCGCGACGACCTTGGAGAATTCCTGTAGAACATAGCGTAAAGTACCGAGCGTCTGTGCCCGTTCTTCAACTGTTCCTGCCTTTACACGTTCTCGTGAACGTCGCACATACCATGTTGAGAGATCATCTATAAATCCTCGAAAGCAACGAACTGCGTGCGGCACATCATAGCGATCGAACGCCTCAGTTACCGTGATGACTACTGCATCAAGCCGCGCGATAATCCAACGGTCCAAAACATCCTGGCTGGTGCGGCTTGCGACAATATCATCGTCCTTGTAAAGCGCATAGAATTCTCCAACATTGCGCAGGAGATTCACTACACGCGTTTGCGCCTCTTTCACCTCATCGTCTCTGAACATGAGGTCCTCTCCCTGCATGACAACACTCGACATAAGGTAGTAACGGTAGGCGTCGGCACTGTAGCGCTCGAAGAGTTCGTACGGGTCGGTATAATTTCCTTTGCTTTTAGAGAGTTTCTCTCCGTCCGCTGCAAGTATTGTCCCTGTCGTGACAACATTCTTAAACGCCGCATGTCTAAAGAGCTGAACGCTTATCGCATGTAAATAGTAAAACCAAGCACGCGTCTGACCGACATATTCAGAAATGAAGTCGCCAGGCGATCGCGCGTGAAAAACATCTTTGTTCTCAAATGGATAATGGTACTCGGCAAAGGGCATCGAGCCTGATTCGACCCAACAATCAACTACTTCAGGAATGCGTTTGAGGGGCTCCCCATTACTTGAGACTAGCTCAATGTCGTCGAGGTACGGTAAATGATAGTCGAGTTCAAAATCGTCATTATGCGGCAACGGCACGAATACAAGTTCACGTATGCCGGCTTGTTTGGCGTACAGAGGCCAAATCAGTCGCAACGACTCATTCTTATCTGCCCCGAGTGCTACTGCTCCGAACGCCTCGAATCCTATACCGTGCGTAACAATTAAGATGTTCTGGCCGCTCTGTTTTTGTTCGAGCTCATAGAGAAGCGCACCAAAACGATTCTTGGCGTCTTGGTAACTCTCACCGCCTGGCACCCGGTCGTTATACTGTCGCGCGCCGCGATACGCCTGAAATTCTTTGATAGGCCGGTTGTTGAACTCTCCAAAATCAAACTCACGCAAACGCTCGTCGTATACGATTTCTTCTTTTGGTATCTTGAGTTTTGTGGCAACAATCTCCGCGGTCTCACGGCACCGCAAAAGTGGCGAAGTATAAATCCGTGTTATATCGGGCAACGACTGTGCCTTCGTTCTGACCTCTGTTTTCCCTTTTTCGGTTAGTGAGTTCCCCTCACGATTGTTACTCGAAATCTCCTTAACATTATTCTCCGATTCGCCGTGGCGCATGATGAAATATTTATTGCCGCTTTTTCTCGTATGCGCCTTGAGCTCTTCGAGAGAGCCGATGACCGTCACATTGCCCGTGCCGTCCTTCCAGATAGGCAGCGGGCTTGCCCAAAAACGATTGCGCGAGATGGTCCAGTCCGGGGCAGTCTCGAGGTTGTGCTTGAAACGCCCTTCTTTCAAGTGCTCTGGAAACCACGAGATTCTCTTATTCTCAGTAAGCAGCTGTTTTTTGATCGCTTGAATGTTGATGAACCAGGAGGAGACGGCGTTATAAATGAGCGCGGTACCGCAGCGGTAGCAGTGCGGATAGGAATGCTGGTGAGATACCTTCGCGAATAAGAGACTGCGCCTTTCTAGGTCTTCTGCGATCAAGGCGTTGGCCTTCTTAAGATACTGTCCGTGCACTAATTCAGGCGCATCGTCGTTATATGTACCGTTGGGGTTAAGCAACTGTATCATTGGTAACCCTTCCTTTTGTCCAACATTGAAGTCGTCTTCGCCATACATTGGCGCGATGTGGACAACACCAGTTCCCTCTTCGGTCGTAATAAAGTCCGCGAGAACAACGACGTATTTTTTACCCACATGCGCGGTGACCTTCGAAACCTGGTAGAGCGGCTCGTATTCAATGCCCACCAAATTGGACCCTTTCAGCGTCCCCTGTTCTTCGGCCTGTATGACATGCTCGCCATTCGCTTCAGCAATTGCGTAACGAATGTCGAGATCTACCGCAAGAGCCACGTTCCCGGGTAAGGTCCACGGGGTCGTCGTCCAGGCCAGAAGAAAGGTATTTTCAGGTAAACCATGCGCTTTAGGGTCCTTTACTTTAAATTTCACCGTCACTGCCTCTTCAATAATGTCCTTGTAAGTATTATCCATTGCGATTTCGGCTTTCGCCAAGGGCGTTTCGCAGTGCGGGCAATACATGAGCACCTTCTTCCCTTCATACAAATTTCCTTTCTCGTAGATTTGCTTTAGCGCCCACCAAACCGACTCGGTATAACTTGCATCCATCGTTTTATATGAGTGTTCAAAATCGACCCAGCGCCCGACACGCTCTATATAACGCTTCCAGTCCTGGACAAACTCCAGCACCATTGAGCGTGCTGTTTCATTGAACTTCTTTATACCCAGCGCAAAAATCTCTTTTTTATTCTTAAGCCCGAGTTTTTTCTCAACAAGGTTTTCTATCGGGAGTCCGTGAGTATCCCATCCCCATCGCCGCCGCACCCGATAACCCCGCATTGTTTTATAGCGAGGAACAAGGTCTTTTGAAACCGACGAGAGAAGTGAACCCGAGTGAGGAAGACCTGTAGCAAATGGGGGGCCATCATAAAACACGAATTCGCCCTTCGGAGCCCTTTTCGCGAGTGATTTCTCAAATATCTTCTCGCGTTCCCAGAACGCGAGAATCGCCTCTTCACGTTTCGCCGCTTCCGACTTGTCGGCCATAATCCTTCATCCTAGCGTTTCTGTGGGCAAAAAGAAATCGGCCCTCCGCGTTACGCGGAGGGCCGTTCCCCAATGAACTTATTGTCGTCGCACTTCAGATCGTGGCCGACAACCAGGCGTATCGCCCTTACGCGGAAGATTGCGTCGTCTTGGGCGTCTTTGCTTGTCGCGCCGTTCCGCCTTGCAGTCCGCAAGCAAATGGTCTTGATAGGACTCGGCGTAGTCGACATCTAATCTGGTGCTTCCATTGTCAAGCTTCAAAGTACACTCTCCCCTCTTCGAGAACCTTAAAAAGGTATCACATCCGCTCGGGTAGCGGTATCCCCAAGAGGGTAAGGCCGTTTTGCATAGTATTGACGAAGGCTCTTGCAAGCACAAGTTTATATGCCTCATGCTCGCCGCCAATGATCTGTTCTTTGGCATAAAAAGCGTTCCACTCCCCTGCAAGCTCGGTCAAATAGGTGGTGAGGAGGTTCGGCGAGAGCTCTTTGGCCGCACGCGCAACAATCTCGGGGAAATGCACTATGAGGCGCTCGAGTACATATGGCTCTCTCGGTGCTCCATTGGCGCTTGTCTCGCCCGCCTTTTGAAGCACCGACTTCGCGCGCACAAGCGCATATTGGAGGTAGGGGCCCGAATCACCCTCAAGCGAGAAGGACTTCTCTGGGTCAAAAATAATATCCGAGCCGGGTGCTTGCCGAAGGATCATGTACTTAATCGCGCCGATCGCGACTTGTTCTGCGATAAGCGGGTCTGGGTTCTTTTCACTCGCCTTCTTGATGATGTCAGCAATGAACCCTGCCGCCGTAATGACATTGCCCTCACGCGAGGACATTTTGCCGGTCGTAAGGCGCAAGAATCCGTGCGCGACATGCGTGGTTTTCGCCCCGAGAAGTGGAGCGAGCTCGTGGAGCGCAGCAAGTACCGTATTGAAATGACCGATTTGCTCTGTTGATGTCGTCACGATCGAACAGTCAGACGGCCATCGCTCTTCTTTCAAGAATGCCAGCCCGAGCTCTTTTGCCTCATAGGTCGGCGTACCGCGTGAGGTTACGAAAACGAGCGTGTGACCGCCCTTCTTTTCTGCGTGGTAGACAATCGCGCTTTCGCTCTTCTCGAAGACGCCTTTTAAAGCGCCGTCTTGCACGACGCGAAGCCCGGGCTCGGCTGCTTCGCTCTCGAAGAAGTAGAAATCGAATTTCGTACCGAGTACTCGATAGAGATCTTCGAATGCCGCAAGTGAGATTTCCCGCCCTTTGCGCCACAACGCCATGAGCGAAGCGTCCGTGCCGGCATACACCAGCACATTAAGAGCGTCTATCTCTGCTTTCGCCGCCACGTCGCTTTCGTATGCTTGAGCTCCGGTAACGTACGCGGCACCGATTTCACCAGCCGTCGTCGGCTCGGTTATCCTGGCCTTCTGTAAGCCCCACAGGGCTTTCGCGACGTGCGGTCCGACATCTCCCTGATAATTCGCGCGCGCGACACGCGCGCCCTGACTCTCGACGAGACGCGAGACCGCTTCTCCAATCGTATTGCTCATGAGATGCCCTATATGCATCTCTTTAAAGGGGTTTGGTTGCGTATATTCGATCATTACGCGCTTCCTCTCTTCTCTTCGGCCCTTGCCCCACTCACTACCCTTTGCATCTGCCTCGGCAACGGCAAACGTAACGACATCTCGCGAGAGCGTGATATTCACGAATCCAGGCCCCGCAACATCGACGTTCGCGACCGAATCGCCGAGCTTCTTCCGGAGCGTCATGGCAAGAGAGTCTGCGACCTCGCGCGGGTTTTTGCCGAGTTGTTTTGCAGCCGCAAGCGCAGCATTCGTCGCATAATCACCATGAGAGGGGCCGAGCGGCCTCTCTACGGTAAACGCAATCTCACCAAGCACTCCCTGTACCGCTTTTCGTATCCTCTCCTCCATAACAAAAGTATATCAAACCAAGAACTCCACCAAACAGTTAGTATGATATATCATACTAACGGCGAGCCCATTTCCATCGTCCAGGGCCAACTCGTGGTGGCATCCCAATATGAATCGCTCGAATAAATTCATCCAAGAATGCCTTTCCTCTCGGAGATTTCCCACGCGCATAAGTAACTATCCGACGATAGCGGCCACGCTGGAGATCGCGCCACACCCGTACTACGGTCTGAGGCGTGACCCCAAGCGCACTCTCAATCGAGAGAAATCGATATCCTCTTACTAAGAGGACCACTATCATCAAACGTTTTGCGAGCATGACCCGCTCAGTTTGAGACAGGAGCTCGTGTGCCAAAACGCTCGCATCTCGGGTCGTTCTTGCTGTTGATAAGAACGCAAGAAAGTGCCCGGCAAGTTCTGTCGCCACTTCTTTCTTTATCTTCTTTTTTGAAACATGAGGCATACCACAGTATGATATATCATACCATGCCTCCCACTAAGGAACCTCTCTACTTATCCCTACATAAATGATTCGGGGATGGGATGCGCGAGCGCCATCATGCGTATCTCTTTGCGCGCGAGCGCAACCGTCTTTGCGTCGCGGCGCGTCAGCACGTCAAGCATAATCTCGGCAACATGCGCACACTCTTTTGTTTTTAAGCCGCGTGTCGTTAAGGCGGGTGTGCCGAAGCGGATACCTGAAGGATCCATGGGCTTACGAGTGTCGTCGGCAATCGCATTCTTGTTGAGGGTGATGCCCGCTTCATCTAACAACTTTTCTGCTTCGCCTCCAGAGATTTTCAGCGATGAAAAAACATCGGCCAAGATGAGGTGATTATCGGTGCCACCCGTGAGGAGGCGCACCCCGCCCTCTTTAAATACGCTCGCCATCGCTTTCGCATTCTCGACGACCTGCTTCGCATACTTCTTAAATGAGGGTTTTGATGCTTCATCAAAAGCCACCGCTTTTGCAGCAATCTGATGCATGTGCGGGCCACCTTGGAGGCCGGGGAAGACCGCTTTATCAACCTTCTTCGCAAGCTCTTCGCTCTCGCGCACGAGGATCATGCCGCCCCGAGGGCCGCGTAGTGTCTTGTGCGTTGTTGTCGTCATCGCATCAAAACCGTAGTCAAAGGGGTTTTTAGCCGCGCCGCCTGCGATGAGCCCTGCAATATGCGCGACATCAGCGACCGAGATGGCGCCCACCTCTTTTGCAATACTCGCAATTTTTGCCCAATCAAGTTCACGCGGATACGCCGAAAAGCCAGCAAGGATGACCTTGGGTAATTCTTCGCGCGCCGTCTCACGGAGTGCCTCGTAATCTATTTCGCCCGTTTCGACATCCTTCATCTTGTAGCGCACGAAGCGAAAAATCTTGCTGACGTAGGTCACCGGATGGCCGTGGGTCAGGTGGCCGCCATGCGAGAGATCCATGCCGAGGATGGTGTTCCCGGGCTCCATCGCCGCCATGTAAAAGGCGATGTTCGCATTTGCGCCACCCAAAGGTTGCACATTCGCGAATGTGGCGCCGAAGAGCTTTTTCGCGCGCTCTTGCGCGAGCGTCTCGACGGCATCGGTAAACTCCTGGCCGCCATAGTACCGTTTACCAGGGTACCCCTCGGAATATTTGTTCGTTAAGGACGAAGCCATTGCCTCTTTAACCGCGTGCGATACATAGTTCTCGCTTGGGATGAGCTCGAGACCCTCTTTTTGCCGCTTCTCCTCGCCCATGAGGAGTTCATAGAGCTTCTTATCTTGTTTTTTAATTCTTTCGTACATGTTTCTTTTTTGGTGCGTGCAGTCTCGGATTATACCCCCCGACGACGGCAAGTTCGGCTTTGATGGGTGGGTGCGGGTCGTAGTCGACAAGCTCGACATATTCGGGACGAAAGGCGTCGAGAGATTTAAAATTGCGCGTGAACCGTATCGTGGGGAATAGGCGCGGTCGGCGCGCGATTTGCTCCTTCGCCTGCGCGCGATGGTTCTCATAGACATGCAGGTCGCCGAAGGTGTGCACGAACTCGCCGGGCTTGCGGCCCAAAATCTTTGCGATGATGCAGGTCAGGAGTGCGTACGAAGCGATATTGAATGGTACGCCAAGAAAGATGTCCGCCGTGCGCTGATAGAGTTGGAGGCACACCCTCCCCTTCTTGATATTGAGCTGATACATATTATGGCAAATAGGGAAGCGCGCGCCTTCACCCGGGCGCGCCATCGAGTAGAGAAACTCCGGGTTCCAGCTTGATACGAGTGTATTGTGCGCGGAGGGGTCTTTGCGAAGTTCCTCAATCACCCATGAGAGTTGGTCTATCTTTCTCCCGTCAGAGGCAGGCCAGCTTCGCCACATCTCGCCGTAGATGTGCGGCAAGTGGCCCCACCGTTTTGCAAAGGCATCATTGGTTTCGAGTTTTTGCACGAACTCCTCCTTGAGCATCTCTTGCTTGCCCGCCTTTTTCATCGCCTCGTTGTAAATACGGAGCGGATAGTCGTCCCAGATATGCACACCCTTTCTCGTGAGGTAGCTCACGTTCGTGTTCCCCGAGAGAAACCAGTAGAGCTCGTGGAGGACACCCTTCCAAAACACTTTTTTTGTCGTCAAGAGCGGGATGCCGTCGGAGAGATCGAAACGTATCTGCCGCCCGAAAACGCTATAGGTCTTAACGCCCGTGCCGTGGTCGACCTGCCGTTCCCCCACTTCCAAAGTCTCCCGCATGAGGTCGAGGTATTGCTGTTCAGCGTGCTTTTTTCTTTTTTGCGCCATGGTGTTTCTTCTCCGCGACGAAGTGCCTCCAGTTATCGCTCGCGAAGCGCCCGGTATCTCCGTAGGTCTTCGAAGGCGGCGACGAGAGCATCGAGAAGGTAATTTGGGCGATCTTCATCCCGGGGCGAAGCACGATTGGGACATTGCTCTGGTTCGTTATCTCAAAGGTGACATGGAGAAAGTGCCCCGGGTTGATGATGCCTGCCGTGTTGTGGACCATGAGGCCGATTCTCGCGAGCGAAGATTTGCCGTTCAGTTGTACCAAAAAATAATTCGAACCGAAATACTCTTTCGAGGTTCCGAGGACAGAAATGCCGGGGTGGAGAATATAGGGCGCACCGTCCTTGATAGAAAATTCGCGCGTCTTCGCAAATATCTTTTTCACCGGGTCAATGCGTTCGGTCGCTCCCTCATCATTAACGATAAATTTGTTGCCGAGGCAAATATCATAACTAACCTGTTGGAGCTGATCGTCTTTAAAAGGCTTAAGGATGATGCGCTTTGCCTCTACCTCCCGCCTGATGTCTCGATCAGAGAGAAACATGGAGAGCCATTATACCTGCTGCTCCTCCCCGTGCGAAAAGCGCCCACCCTGATGCTGACCGCGGTAGCCGATGACGTCGCCCTCTATCTTATGAAAAACGATGTTGCAGATGCGGGCGCCGAGCTGGAGCCTCACCGGAAACGCGCTCAAGTTGGTGAGGCCGAAGGTGAGCTGTCCTTTATAGCCAGGGTCAGTCTTTGTCGCGAGAAAAAGGAGACCGGCCCGAAAGAGGCTACTTCGCGGATACACCATCGGCATGAGGTCAAGGGGCGTGTTGACGGTTTCAGCTGTCTGCACGAGGTAGTACTCGCCGGGGGCGATGACAAGATCATCTTGTACGTCGCCTTCTTTGAGCTTGCATACCTCTTCAGTTTTCACTCCTTTACGCTTCCCGAGGCCTGCTGCGCCATCAGCCTCGATATACGCTCCGCCTTCGACAATTTTGTGCGCACAACCGAGTCGCAAATCGATGCCCGTACCCTCGGGGTTCGAGAGATCGCGGCCGTCAAGGCCGGTGATCAACTCCTCTTCTTTGATCCTCCTCACCACCTCTTTGATACCGACGACCGACATGTCCTGCTAGTATACTCCCCATGCCAAAAGGCAATACCATTGACAAGGGAGGGAAGCCACATTACAGAACGTCGCGCATCAGCATCATCGCTGCGCTTGGGAGAGACAACCAAAATAACCGCGTGATCGGGAAAGATAACCAGCTTTTGTGGCATATCCCCGACGACTTGAAACGGTTTAAGCTCATCACCTTCGGACACCCCGTTATCATGGGCCGCAAGACCTTTGAGTCGCTCCCCGAAAACGTGCGCCCCCTCCCCGGTCGCACCAATATCGTCATCACCCACAACCCCGCGTGGTCGCACGCGGGAGTTATTGCCGCCCACTCGCTCGACGAGGCGCTCCGCAAGGCGCGCGTCCTTGATCGAAGAGAGATTTTCATCTGCGGCGGCACGCAAATCTATGAGCAGGCGTTCCATTTGGTCGATCGCCTCTACCTTACCTTGATTGATGACGAAAAAGAGGGTGACGCCCACTTCCCCCCCTACGAAAAAGAATTTACAAAAGTTATTTCTGACGAATCGCGCGAGTGGAACGGTATCAACTACCGCTGGGTTACGTTAGAACGGACTTGATTGCTATTAGCACGTCTTGATGTATCTCCTCAATTGGTCGGTTCGCATCAATGAAAACCGCGCGGTCGGACGCAAACAATTTTGCGTATTCACGGAACCCAACCCGCAATCGTTCGTGAAAAGGAAGCCCTTGGG
>Ga0155536_131_pt3 | contig 12716 bp, 15 predicted proteins | sample RifCSPhighO2_12_FD_107193 | JGI IMG/M metagenome (GOLD analysis project Ga0155536, IMG submission 107193) | Candidatus Kaiserbacteria bacterium RIFCSPHIGHO2_12_FULL_56_13 | reverse complement strand
AGGCCGAGAACCAAAAGTGCCTCATTGTTTCGTCGCGTACCTCAAGGACAGCGGCAAGCGGCACAGAGTCGCGTTCATAGATCACGAGGCAAAGCGGCACGGGCCAGGAGAGTATCCCCTCGAGGCGCTCCTTCGACATGACCCTTGGGCCATGGCGCTTTGCAAAGTAATCAAGAAAGAGCAGGCGGATTTCTTCAGGCATTTCTTTTGCACTCATCTCGCGCGCCGCCAGCGTGTCATCGAATCGCTTGCCGATGCGCCGATTCTCGCTCGTGAGGGAGAAATCTTTGAGAGGGACGCGCGCGCTCCGCGTCATATAAAACATGCCGTGAGTCGAGAGGTCGGGAGAGTAGGGGAGGTAGCCGCCGGCGTAGACCTTCTCGAGATTATCGCCCGCCTCGAGTAGCGCATATTGACAGTAGCCGAAGCGATAAACGCCCTCGCCATACTCGTGCCCGAATTCTTGGCGCGTGATTTTCATGAGAATGTGTCCCCGACTTCTTTGGTGAGGGCCTCCAACGTGCCATGGAGGTCTCCCGAGGTGAGGATAAGAACGATCTCATTGCCGGTGAGTGCTGCCACGACATCTTTCGGGAGCGCGTACGGGCGCGCGATCGTGCCGACGTGCGCAAGGATCTCGTCGTGTGAGAGCTGGTCGTGCGTGCCGGCGCCCTGCGTCTCGGGCGGAGCTATGAAAACTGTTGAGGCGCCCTCAAATACATTGTCATACCACGCAAGGTTGGCGCGATTGCGCCACCCAAAAGTGTGCGGCTCGAAGACAACAATGAGCGGTTTATTAGGAAAGTGAAGGCGCATTGCTGCTATTGCTGATCGTGCTTTCTCGTACGAAGAACCGAAGCCCTCATACACGGAGACACGGGCTTCGGGGGTTAGGTCGTAGAGCTTGCGGTGCACGCCCTTGAAATCTTTTACTGCCGCCGCGACTTGCGCGAACGTGGCGAGATTCTTCTCGATAACGTAGGCGGCGGCGCCCGTTATGTTCTCAACATTGTGTGCACCAATGAGCGAAGTCTGGAATTCTCCGAGCGGCGTTTCTGCCGCATAGAGTGTGAAGCGGGTGATGGCGCCGTACGCGATATCGCGGGCTTGATAGTGACCTCCCGCAAGGCCGTAGCTTACGTGGTGGCAATTGACGGTTCTTGCGAGTGCATGAGCTTGTGGCTCGTCGGCCGAAACGACCACCAGCCCGCCCTTGGGTAAGAGCGCAAGGAGCTCTTCAAACGGTTTTTTGTATGATTCGAACGTCGGGTAGACGTTCACGTGATCATGCACAATCGAGGTGAGGAGGATGTCGCGCGGGTGGAAGTGGAGAAATTTCGCACGCGGGTCGGCGTGGCCCGAGGGGTATTCATCGCCTTCGAGTATGAATAAGGGCGCCGAGCCGATTTTCGCCGGAGCGGGGAGCCGCTCACTCTTGACCGGCTCGGCGCCGATGAAGTAACCCACGTCAACTCCCGCATGTTGAAAGATGTGCGCAATGAGTGAGGTTGTGGTCGATTTGCCGTAGGAGCCCGCGATGACCGTGTTCTCCCGATTTTTGGTGACCTCGCCAAGTATCTCGGGGAAGGAGTAGACCGGCTTGCCCCTCTCGTGCGCCGCTCTCACCTCTTCGTTTATCGCGGGATCGAGTTTCGCATTCCTGCCCACGACGAAACACTCGGTGTCAGAGGGAATATTTTTAGGGCTATAACCTCGCGCAAAACTGATGCCCGCAGCTTTGAGAACCTCAACGGGAGGCCCATACACAGCGGCATCGTCAGAGCCCGTAACAACCCACCCGGCCTCTTTGAGGAGGAGCGCGGTGGCGCTCATCCCGACTCCCGCGATGCCGATTATGTGCGCCTTGCGCATGGCAAAAATGTAGCACACAGAGTACAGTGCTCCCATGCAAGGAGTGTTATCGGTAGTGGCAACGCCTATCGGCAACTTGGGAGACATAACCCTCCGGGCACTTGAGACGCTGAAGAAGGCGGATGTGATTTTTTGCGAAGACACTCGTGTTACGGCGAAGTTGCTCGCGCGGTACGAAATCTCAAAACCGCTTGTCCGCTGTGACGCACATAAGGAGGATGCGGCTGCAAAAAAGGCGCTCGAACTGCTTATAGAGGGGAAGCGGGTCGTACTTGTCACTGACGCGGGGACTCCGGGTATCTCTGATCCGGGAGCAAGAGTCGTCGCACTCGCCCGTGCGAGAGGTAATAGGGTCGAGGTCATCCCCGGCCCCTCGGCCTTGACCGCCGCGCTTTCGATCGTTGGTGTGCCCTTGAGCGAGTTCGTATTCTTGGGCTTCTTGCCGCACAAGAAAGGTCGGCAGACCATTTTTAAGGAAATTGCAAAAGAAAAGCGTGCTGTCGTTTTTTATGAGTCGCCACATCGTATTATGAAAGCGCTTGAGTCGCTCGTCTCCACGAGGCGGGAAGTGGTCGTCTGTCGAGAGCTCACGAAGATGTATGAAGAGGTCCTCAGGGGCTCGCCGCAAGAGATCATCGCAGGGCTCAAGGCCAAACCCGGTCGGGCTCGAGGCGAATTCGTCGTAGTGGTACACTAGTCTCCATGTCTCGTTCAGGCATCCTCATTTTGGTCGGCCTCCTCACCATTCTTGCTGGTTTCGTCGGCCTGCCACTTGCGTGGCTTCGCGTGCTCTTGCCGATCTTCGGGGCTATTGTGATCGCGATCGGTTTTATGATGCGCACCGAGCGTATTGCTGCGCTCAAGCGAGAGATGCCTGCACCTCCCAATGACCCGTCCTCGGCCGCGTAACGGGCATCTCGGCATCTTCGGCGCGGGCATGTTCGCTTTTGGCGCCGCCGCACTCTTTGTCTTGCCCGCAGCATTTGCAACCACCTATATCGGCGGCGCGGCCGTCGTTGACGCGGTGCACGAAAGTGGGTTCCCTGTGCGACCAAAAGCGACCCATCTCCCAACACCGAGCGCGGTGAAGGGGGTATACATGAGCCAGTGCGTTGTCGGCACCCCCTCGTTTCGCGAAGCGCTCGTAGCGTTTGTCAGAGAGACCGAACTCAATTCGGTCGTCATTGATATCAAGGATTTCACTGGCTACATCTCGTTTACGACCGAGAACCCGGCGCTCAAAGAGGCCGTATCAGACGAATGTCGGGCAAGTGACATGGCAGCGTTTATCAAGATGCTCCATGCGCATGATATTTACGTCATTGGCCGTATCACGGTCTTTCAAGATCCGCGTTATACCGCGCTCCACCCCGAAGAGTCGGTGCAAAGCGTCGCGCGACCGGGCGAGCCGTGGAGGGATCACAAGGGTCTCTCGTTCGTCTCGGTCGCCTCGCAGAAGTTCTGGGAGTACATTGTCGAGCTTTCGAAAGAATCGTACGATCTTGGCTTCGATGAATTCAACTACGACTATGTCCGTTGGCCTTCTGATGGGCCGATGAAGGACATCATATATCCGTCAGCTAACCGCGCTGAGGAGCTCGAGAAGTTCTTTGTGTATCTTGCAAAAGAAGTGCGCCCGACGGGCGCGGTAACATCGGCTGACCTCTTCGGCTATACGACGGTCTTGACTGACGACCTCGGCATCGGGCAGATCCTCGAGCGTGCACTTCCGTACTTCGATTACATTATGCCGATGGTGTATCCCTCTCACTACAACAAGGGCTTTGCAGGGCTCACCAATGTAAACAGCGATCCTTACAAGGTCGTTTATGCTTCGATGGTAGGTGCGGTTGCACGCGCCGTAGCTACAACGACGACTCTTGGCGCTTTCACCCACATGCCCATTACCGAGACGGTAACAATACCTGCACACGACGCCATCGCGACTTCGACCGAACAAAAATTCACTGGCCTCTATTCAAAACCCGCGTATCCAGTGTCAAAACTGCGTCCGTGGCTCCAATCATTCGACTACCCTGTGCCCTACACGCCCGATATGGTCGCGGCGCAGATCAAGGCAAATGAAGACGCCGGTCTTACCTCCTACCTCTTTTGGGACCCCGCCAATAAATACACCTCGCTGCGCAAAGTCCTCTCTGTCACGGTGTCGTCCACCACCCCCGGACTTGACCAGTGATACACTTTTGATACACTTCCATCATGGCAACTACCAAAGAACGAATCAACGTAAGTATTTCTAAGAGTACGCGGAGTGCCCTCGCACGGCTTGCGAAGCGCGATCAGGTCCCGGAAGCGACGAAAGCCGCGGGACTTCTCGAACTTGCGCTTGAAATTGAAGAGGATCGCGCTCTTGATGCTATCGCTAGTCAGCGCGACAAACGAGGTGTCAAGTTCGTTTCGCACGAGAACGCATGGCGTTAAGCGAATTTGTAACTGAGTACTCCCCGATAGTAGTTACAAGAGACATACCAGCCCTCGATACGTTTTGGCGGAAGGCAGTGCGGTCGGCAATTAAAGAAAAGCTCATGACGCAGCCGGACGTGTTCGGTTCGCCCCTTCGTCAATCGCTCAAAGGGTTTTGGAAGTTGCGCGTAGGAGATTATCGCGTGGTTTATAAAACGCGCGGGAGGAAAGTAACCATTTTCGCGATTTTGCATCGCGAACGCATCTACCAAGAAATGCAAAAGAGAATGATTGTATAATCATGCTATGGCAGATAACCCCGAGCGAGTAACCTATTTTGCCGCGACTGATGCGCGGGGGAAACACACGCCCTTCGGGATAAAGGCGAAGGACAGAGAGAGGCACATGTATGTGATAGGGAAGACGGGGATGGGGAAAAGCACTCTCCTTGAGAACATGGCCATTCAGGATATCCGCAATGGCGAGGGGCTCGCATTCATCGACCCTCATGGGAGCGCCGTCGATAAGCTCCTCGACTACATCCCCGAAGAACGCATGAAGGATGTCATCTACTTCGCCCCCTTCGACCTTGACCGCCCAATCGCGTTCAATGTGATGGAGGATGTCGGCTACGACAAGCGCCATCTCGTGACCTCGGGCCTCATGGCGACCTTCAAGAAGATTTGGCAAGACGCGTGGAGCGCGCGCATGGAGTACATTCTCACGAACACCCTTCTTGCACTTCTTGAATACCCGGGCGCAACCTTGCTTGGCGTCAATCGCATGTATACCGACAAGGTCTACCGCAAGAAAGTCGTCGAGAACATCAAAGACCCCTTGGTCAAAGATTTTTGGGTCAAGGAGTTCGCGACCTACACCGACCGCTACACGCAGGAGGCGACGCCTGCGATACAAAATAAGATAGGGCAGTTCACCTCGAACCCGCTTATCAGGAACATCATCGGGCAACCCACCTCCTCGTTCGATATCCGCAAGGTTATGGACGAGCGGAAGATACTCCTCATCAACCTCTCGAAGGGGCTCGTGGGCGATGTCAACATGCGACTCTTGGGCTCCATGCTCACGACGCGCATCTTCCTCGCCGCGATGAGCCGTGCCGAGCTCTCGGCAGGCGTGCTCAAAAAGACCCCGAAGTTCTATTTTTATGTCGATGAATTCCAAAACTTCGCGAACGAGACCTTTTCTGAGATCCTTTCAGAGGCGCGGAAATATAATTTAAACCTCATCATCGCGCACCAATATGTGGAGCAGATGGAGGAGGAGGTGCGCGCGGCGGTCTTCGGCAATGTGGGCACGACGGTCTGCTTTCGCGTCGGGCCCTTTGATGCTGAAATTCTCGAGACGATCTTCTTCCCCGAGTTTACGAAAGAGGACCTCGTCAATCTCGGGTTTGCGCAGGTGTATCTTACCCTCATGATCGACGGCATTGGTTCGCGGCCTTTTTCAGCGGTGACTCTGCCGCCCATTGAGCCGCCGCCTGTTTCGTATCGCACGCAGGTCGTTGAGCGTTCGCGTACGACCTACGGCAATCCGCGTACCGGTATCGAGGCGGCGATCTTCGCCGAGCTTGCTGAAACTGCGGGCCCAAACCCACCCGAGCCTCCTCGTCGTACGTACGTTCCTCGACGGGAAGTCGCTGCAGAAAAGTCCTCGGATTCCTCGCGTCTTCAGTCGGGCCAGACTTTTGCTTCGCGACCTCCCGTCTCGGAACAAAAACTATCGGGCAAGACTATTTTTTCGCGGGTTCCATCTGCTTCGCTAAAACAACCACCTCCTGCTGCGCAAAAATCTGCAGAGGAGCTCCGCTCCATTTTGCGTACCATGACGGCGAGTGCGGTGAAAGAAAAGGAGAATAAAGAGTCGGCAAAGGAGCAATCATTGAAAGGCGCCTTGGCCGAAGTGCTTAAGAAAAACCCGTCACCACTGCCGCAACTGAAGCCTTCGCAAGAAGAAAAGAAACCCTTTGAGGTCCCTGAAGAAAAACTCCGGCAGATCCTCAAGGGAGATGAATAACCCATGCGCATTCCTGCACTTGCGGTACTGCTTTTTATCGTGTGTGCGCCCGCGTTGTTGCAAGCTGCAGAACTCATTAACATCAATACGGCAGACACGGTACTCCTCGAAACCTTGCCCGGGATAGGCCCAGTCAAGGCGCAGGCGATCATCGACTATCGGCAAGCGAACGGCCCTTTTGCGACAATAGATGACATAGACAACGTGAAAGGGATCGGGCCGGTTACACTCGAGGATATCCGACCACTCATCACGGTTTCTGACTCTGTCGTTGAAATTACTCCGTCGCCCGCGCCGCCTCCGCCAGCCGCTTCGCCAGCTCCACCACAGGCGATACCAGACACACCGATTACGGTGCCCTTGACGACTACGTCCGAACCCCAGCCCGAAGTTATAGAAGAAGCACTTCCGCTGACGCAACCTTTATCCGTACCGGTCAGTTATCAAGAAGTGCAGAAGCTCGAACCTGTTACCAGCCCGTCAAGCCAACCGGCCCATGAAATTGAAGCAGTAGCGGCCCCCGCGGCGCAGGCGACAACCGTCGCCGCCGCGGGGGCCTCATTGACGGCTACTCCACTCCCGCTCACGGCCATCTTTCTGTCGCCCTGGACGCTCGGTTTCGTGGGCATCCTCATTTTCTCTGCGGCGCTGCTTTTATTTTTCTAACCTATGTACAATAAGAAGCTTATTGTAGTCACAGGCGGCGCTGGCTTTATCGGCTCGCACCTCTGTGAGCGCTTGGTGAAAGACGGCCACAAGGTCATCTCACTTGACAACTACTTCACCGGCAGTCGCGACAATCACGTCGCGGGCGTCGATTATCGGGACGGGCATACGAAGGATATTGAGAAGCATGTGCCCGAGACGCCGGATCTCATATACCATCTCGGTGAATACTCTCGCGTCGAGATATCACTTAGCGAGCCAGCGCTCGTCTGGGATCTTAATAAGGACGGCACCTTTGGGGTTGTCGAATTTTGGCGCAAAAAGAAATCGAAACTTGTTTATGCAGGTTCTTCGACGAAGTTCGGCGATGGCGGGCTCGGTCGTGTACAGACTCCGTATGCATGGACCAAGGCCTCGAATACGGAATTGGTACAGAATTACGGTCGCTGGTACGGGCTCCCGTATGCGATCACATATTTTTATAACGCGTATGGCCCCCGAGAACGACCGGCGAGCGACTACGGGACCCTCATTGAGACCTTTCGTCGTCAAAGGGCGGCAGGTGATCCTCTCACGGTTGTCGCGCCGGGCACACAGAAGCGGAATTTTACGCATGTCGACGATATCGTTGAGGGGCTGGTGCTCGTTGGCGAGCGAGGAGAAGGTGATGAGTTTGGTCTCGGGGCAGCAGAATCGTATCCGGTCCTTGAAGTGGCGAAAATGTTTGGCGGCCCGATACAGATGCTCCCAGAACGCCAGGGTAATCGCATGGATTCTGCGCTCGACACTACCAAGGCACAGGCGCTCGGTTGGGTACCACGGCACACCCTCAAGGAGTACATCGCCGCTGCATGAAAAAAATATTAATTTTCTCACTCGCATACTATCCGCAGGTCGGCGGCGCTGAAGTGGCGCTCAAGGAGATTACGGATCGTATCCCCGACATCGAGTTTCACCTGCTCACGCTTCGTTTCAACGCCGCCGACGTGGCAGAAGAGAAGATTGGGAATATTTTCGTGCATCGCATAGGGAGAGGAAACAGTTCTTATGCTTCAAAAATCCTCTTCATGCCGCGCGCCGCCTCCGCGGCGCGCGCCCTCCATCGCGCACACCGCTTTGATGCCTCGTGGGCGATGATGAGCTATATGCTCTTCCCGATCGTCCTCCTACGATTTATGGACTTACGATGTCCATATTTGCTTACGTTGCAAGACGGCGATTCGTTTGAACGCGTGTTCGGGCGTTGGTTTATTTTCCCCTTTCGTCCGCTACTTTCGTATGGTTTTCGTCACGTGGCGGCTGTCACCGCTATTTCGATGTATCTTGCCGCGTGGGCGAAGCGTATGAGCTACCGCGGTACGCCGCAGGTTATCCCAAATGGCGTCGACCTCGCGCGCTTCACTTACTCTCCGCATCGAGGAGGAGGGCGTCTCGTCACCGCCTCTCGGCTCGTCGAGAAAAATGGCATCGATGTCATCATCCGCACTCTCACGCATCTACCCGATGCCTCGCTTCTTATCTGCGGCTCGGGCCCGCGCGAAGCAGAGCTGAAGAGACTCGCCGAAGATCTCAAGGTTGCTGGTCGGATGGAGTGGTACGGCCATGTCGAGCACACAAAACTCTCTGATATTTACAAGACGGCCGATATTTTCGTCCGCCCCTCGCGCTCGGAGGGGATGGGGAATTCCTTCGTCGAGGCGATGGCGGCGGGGCTCCCTGTTATCGCAACCCAAGAAGGTGGAATTGCTGACTTCCTCTTCGACGAGAAGCGCAACCTTGATAAAGAGCCGACCGGTTGGGCCGTCGACAAAGACTCGCCTGGGCAAATCGCGGCGGCGGTAAAAGATATCGTTGCGAACCCTGACAAAGTTGCGCGCATTACTCAAAATGCCGCCAAAATGGTTCGCGAGAAGTACAACTGGGTCCTCATTGCCCGTGCCATGAAAAGGGTGTTGGATAATCTTGTATGAAGCTCGTGCTTGCGACACCCCTCTACCCGCCCGAGATTGGCGGGCCAGCCACATATGCAAAGGCGCTTTTTGAGGGATTGCTGAAGCGAGGAATTGAAGTCGAGCTGGTGAAATTTTCTAATGTCCGGCGCCTGCCAAAATTGCTGCGACACATCGCCTACTACTATCGCGTTCTGCGTGCCGCGAAGAATGCGGACGCTGTGCTTGCGCTCGACCCCGTCTCGGTTGGACTCCCTGCGATAAAGGCGGCAAAGAGGGCAGGGAAGCCGTTTATCGTGAAGATAGTCGGCGACTACGCGTGGGAGCAGGGGAGCCAGCGTTTTGGCGTCAAGCAAAATCTTGATGAGTTCGTCAAAACTCCACAGAAGTCGGTTTTTGTTCGCAATCTGCAAAAAGTGCAGACCCGCGTCGCGGAGGCCGCGACGCGGGTCATCGTGCCCTCGCAGTATTTGAAAAAAATCGTGATGGCGTGGGGCATTCCTGTCGAAAAAATAGAGGTCATTTATAACGCCGTTGAGCTCCCTACGGTCGTGGTTCCCCGAGAGCGGCCGAAGGGCTTCTTGGTCGTCTCGAGCGGGCGCCCTGTGCCATGGAAGGGCTTTGGGGCTCTTGAGCGCGTTGTAGAGCGAGAGTCGAGTTGGCATCTACAGATTGCGACCGGGCTCCCGCATGCAGAATCGCTAGGACTTGTGAAAGCTGCCAATGTCTTCGTCCTCAATTCCCATTATGAAGGGCTCTCCCACGCTCTTCTTGAAGCGATGGCGCTCGGGACCCCCGTAGTCGCGACGCGAGTCGGCGGCAATGCCGAGCTTATTGAAGACGGCGTGAGCGGATTTCTCGTGCCTCCTAGCGATGATGAGGCCCTCTACCGCGCGCTCTCGCGCGTTGCCGATGACCCGGCGGCCGCGCGAGAACGCGCGGCCGCCGCGAAAGCGCGCCTCGCCGGTTTCACTGCCGAGCACATGCTCGCGAAGACCGCGGGGCTTCTCCAAAGCGTATGAAAGTCCTCATGGTCACGGGCGATAAGAGGTTTGGACAGGGGCATCCGCGGCATGACCTTCAGGCCTCTGCGGTCGAGAAGCTCGTTGTGCTTTATGTTGGGCGCGGTGCACTTTGGCCCGCCGTTCCGCAGGAACACTTTGATGTCGTGACGGCGCAAGACCCCTTCTGGCGCGGACTCTTTGCCTGGTACGCCGCGCGCCGAGGCGGCGCGCGGCTTAATATCCAAGTCCATACTGACCTCTCGGCTGCGCCATTCTTTCGCCATATCCTTGCGCAGATGGTCCTGCGCCACGCCGACTCTGTTCGTGTTGTGTCAGAAAAACTACAAAAGCAGGTGCAAACGATGGGCGTCAAAGCCCCGACTCATGTACTGCCGATTTACGTTGACCTAAGCCCTTTCAAGACTCTCATACGGCTCCCGCACGAGCAGAAAACAATTCTTTGGTTCGGGAGATTTGAGCCTGAAAAAGATCCCCTCTTTGCGCTCTCGGCGTTGAAAGAGATACGTGAGGCCGATATTGATGCAAAACTCATCATGCTTGGGAGCGGGAGTCTAGAGTCAGTCCTTCGTATTCACGCACGGGAATTACCAATCAAGTTCCCGGGCTGGCAAGACCCCAAACAATATTTGGCAACAGCAGATGTCGTACTTTCTACCTCTCGACATGAAAGCTGGGGAGCGAGTATTGTCGAAGCGCTTGCGGCAGGCGTGCCGGTAGTTTCTCTCGACGTTGGCGTCGCGCGCGAAGCTGGGGCGATAGTGGTGCCTCGCAGTGAACTCGCGCGTGCAGTCATTGAAGTACTTAAAAACGGTACGCGCGGAGAATTGAAGCTCTCTCTCCCAGGGAAGGAAGAATGGGCGAAGCGCTGGCGCGAAACACTCATATGAAATTACTTGTCGTTACTCAAACTATCGACCTCGACGACCCTGTCCTCGGGTTTTTCCATCGATGGGTCGAGGAGCTCGCGAAGCGTCTTGAGCATATTGAGGTTATTTGTTTATTGCTCGGGCGGCACGCGCTCCCCGCGAACGTGCGCGTACATTCTCTGGGGAAAGAAACGAACCATCAACAGGGCGGTATGATATATCATACTATCCGGCAACTGCGTTATGCGGCGCGGTTCGGATGGTTTATGTGGAGCGAGCGTTCACGCTATGATTCGGTCCTCGTGCACATGAACCCCGAATACATCGTTCTCGCCGGTTGGCTCTGGCGCCTGCTGGATAAGTCGGTCGGGCTCTGGTACACGCACGGCACGGTCTCGCTCCGGCTCCGCATCGCCGTGTTCTTCTCGAATGTCGTTTTTACGGCTTCAGAGGGAAGCATGCGCGTTGTTACAGCAAAAAAGCGCGTGATGGGACACGGCATAGACCTCGCACAGTTTCCGCTCGCGCCGCCGCCCGTGGGGGAGCCGAAGCTCATCACGATTGGGCGCGCTTCTCGGGTGAAGCGTCTCGGTCTGCTCCAAACAGCCGCAGCTACGGCGGGGCAGAAACTGACGGTGATTGAAAGTATCCCCCATGCCGAGATCCCTGATTCTTGCCTCCACCCATCTCTTTCTCCACGCTTCAGCGACGGGCTCGCTCGATAAAGCGCCTCTCGAGGCGCTCGCGACTGGCGTCCCGGTCATCACTACAAACCGAGAGCTCGCCAAAGCACCGGGAGCTACCTTCGCGGAGCCGACGGCAAAAGCGTTCGCGGAGGCGATCAGAGGAGCGGTAGAGAAGCGCGTGTGGGCGGACACCGCGCGCCGCGAAGCGGCGCGCGGGTGGGTCGAGCGCAACCACGACCTCACGCATCTCGTCCCTGCTATTCTCACCTCATATGAAAACTTGGCTTAGCCCGCGGGGAGAGTTACGGCATATCCTACGCGCCTTTTTCTACTACCGGCGCGGCCTCCTCTATCTCAAGATGCGCTTTTTCATCGCACCATGCATCCTGCGCATCACAAAGCCGCTTGAAAAGCCGAAGACGCGCGACGACTTTTCTATGCATATGTTCTTCGGCAAGCGCGACTTCCTCATGGGCCTCTGGTCGCTCGCGAGCTTTTATCGCGTCATGCCAGAACTCGGCGAGCTTTTCCTGCATTCAGATGGCACGCTCGATGACCGACATCGCGCTGTCCTCCGCCGCCTCTTCCCCTCCGCGCGGATCGAAGATGCGAGGGAATTCATGGCGAAGCATGGCCGCCTTCTCGACATGTATCCGGTCTTGAAGCGTTTCCGCGAGACCTATACGCGATTTCAGGTACGTATCGTTGACCAGCATTTCCTCTCGGGAAAGAAGTATCGTCTCTTCATCGATTCTGACCTCTTGTGGTTTCGTGAGCCGCAGGAGATCGTGGAGACGCTCCGAAGCGGCATCCCGACGCCGCTCATGATGAGCAACGCGACATGTGTCCGGATGACCTTTCGTGACGGGAGAGAAACCGATGACGTCATCTCGCGCCCAAATGGCGGCATCGCCTTTTATCGAGAGGACCAGTTCAATATCGCGCGCGCGACCGAATTCCTCGAGAAGAGCGACTACCGAGGCAAACGCTTCGGCGATCAGCCCTGGCTGGCGTGGATCTTACGTCCCGCGCTCCTCCCCGAGGACACCTATATCATCAAGGGCGCGATCACCGAGCGAGTCGTCGTCCGGCACTACACCGCTCCGCAGAGGCCGAAGTTCTATCTCCTCGGCCTCAACCTCATCTGGCGCGCTATCCTAGAACCTTATGTGCGCCATTAATGGCATCACGGCT
>Ga0155536_110_pt2 | contig 13645 bp, 15 predicted proteins | sample RifCSPhighO2_12_FD_107193 | JGI IMG/M metagenome (GOLD analysis project Ga0155536, IMG submission 107193) | Candidatus Kaiserbacteria bacterium RIFCSPHIGHO2_12_FULL_56_13 | reverse complement strand
GCGGCATAAACCACGCGCTTGACCTTTGCGTCTTTCGCCACAACGAGTACAGATAGGGTTCCGTCTACGTTTGCATGGTGCGATTCGAGGGGGTGTTCAATAGAGAACGGGACACGTGGCAAAGCCGCGAGATGAAATACGCAATCGACGCCGCTGAAAGCAGGTGCTAATCCGGACGTATTGCAAACGTCCTGTTCAAAAAATGCGACCCCGTCGGGAACTCTCTCGCGTTTACCGCCAGAGAGATTGTCGACCACGCGCACTTCGTACCCGCCTAGAAGAAGCGCTTCGACAAGATGCGAGCCGATAAACCCTGCCCCGCCGGTAACCACAGCGACCTTTGTCATGTCCCTGAAAGCGAGAGGAGCGCGCGCAAGGTCTTAAGAGTGATCGCGAGGTCGAGGCCGAAGGAGCGGCGCTTGAGGTAGTAGAGGTCGAAGGAGAGCTTTCGTCGCGTCTTCTCGATATCGGCTGCCCCGCGCGGCACGTTGTAGTCGTGGATCTGCGCCCAACCAGAGAGGCCGGGCGCAATCAGGTGCCGTAGGTGGTAAAAGGGTATTTCGCGCTCGTATACCTCGGCGATCTTGGGGAGCTCGGGCCTAGGGCCGATGAAGGAGAGCTCACCCTTGAGGACATTCCACAATTGAGGCAGTTCATCGATACGCGTTTTGCGCAGTAGTCTCCCGAAAAGCGTCACGCGATTTTTCTTTTGGAGCTCTGGGTCCCCATGGTCGTCAAAGAGCATGGTACGGAGCTTGTACACCCTGAAGTGCCCTCCCCCTCTCCCGATACGCTCATGCCGAATAAAAGCCGAACCGTCCGTAAGAGAGAGCACGAGCGCGGCAAGCACGATAAGGGGGATGGCGAGGAGAAAGCCCGCGAGGGCGAGGGCGAGGTCGGTACCGCGCTTCACAAGGTCGTAGAGCGAGCGTCGGCGCGGCAGCGATTCGAGTAGGCGCTCGATGCCGACATGATCAAGGGGGACTCGATTGAAGATGTCTTCGTAAAACGAGACGAAATCGATGAAGGTCGTGCCTTTGGTCATGAGAGGGTAGAGGCGCGGCAAATCGCGCGTGACCCTCGGGTCGCGCGTATCGAGCACTATCGTCCGTACGCCCCCTGCAACTGCCTTGTATACCGCATCGGCAACCTCGTGATCTCCTGCGCGCGCCGTATCGAGATAGCTCGTAAAACGGATCCGGTAGAGATCATTCTCGGTCACCTCTTCAAGGAGCTCGGCGACTGCTCTTCCCGCACCAATGAGGAGAGCCGAAGCGCGTGCGGTCGTTGTGCGCTCGCGGTTCATCCGATAAAACCGCCAGAGCGAAACCGCGACCACTGAAATCACAAGATAGAGCACGAGGATCGTCTTCGGCGCAATCGTGAGGGGGAGCGCAAAAAAGATGAGCGCCGCGATCACGATGTTCGCAAGCTGGGCCCCAAAAATGCGCATGCTCATCACGCGACGGATCGGCCTGGTCTGCTTTTCATAAAGTCCTGCGGTGTAAAAGACGACCAGCGAAATCACAAAAATAGGTATGAAGGGGAGGATATTGATCAGCCAGTAACGAAGTTCGGGTATCTCAAGGTTACGGAGGAGTAAGGCCGCAAGGAGCGAGAGAAAGAGGAGCAAAAAATCACCGATAAGGAGAATCGCCGTCTCGCGGCGCGAGAATGCCATAGATGCGGATATTATAACGAATAATTCTGTTGTACAGTTGCACCATGTCCGAGGTCGGTCGCAAGAAAATTCTCTATGTCATCACCAAGTCAAACTGGGGCGGCGCTCAGACGTATGTCTATACCCTTGCGACATATTTTAAAAAAGAAGGAGCTCGGGTTGCGGTCGCGTTGGGGGGCACGGGCCAAGCTAGAGCTAACGCGGGGCTACTTGCAGAGAAACTTGCTGACGCAGACATTCAAACAATTTTCGTGCAGAACTTTATGCGAAACATTTCTCTATTGCGCGAATGCAAAGCTTTTTTTGAATTGGTGAGGATTTTTAAGAAAGAAGCCCCTGACATTGTTCACCTTAACAGTTCTAAAGCCGGGGGAATCGGGGCTCTCGCTGGCCGCATCGCTGGAGTGCAGAAGGTCGTGTTTACCTCGCATGGCCTCGCGTATGACGAGGACAAAGACCCGCTCACTCGCCTCTTCAGATGGCTCGCGACATGGCTCACCTTCATGTTCGCCCATCAGGTTATCCTTATCTCAAAAGACACCTTCGAACGCGCGCGCCGCATGCCCCTCTGCGGCCGTAAAGTGCACCTGGTCTACAACGGCACCCCGCCCATCGAATTTTCGACCCGCGAGGAGGCGCGCGCGGCCCTATGCAAAGAGGCGCGCGATGAGTTTTGGGTAGGCACGATAGGCGAGCTTACGCGCAACAAAGGGCTCTCCTACCTAATCGACGCCGCCGCTATCCTCAAGAAGCGCGGGCTTCCCTTCACGCTCTGCATCATCGGCGAGGGGGAGGACCGCGCGGCCTTGGCGACCTCGATTGCAAAAAACGACCTTGAACAGCAGGTGCGTCTTCTCGGTTTCGTGCCGCACGCCGCGGCCCGTCTCAAGGCCTTCGACATCTTCACCCTCACCTCGATCAAAGAGGGTCTCCCTTATGTGCTCCTTGAGGCGGGAGCAGCTGGTTGCGCCGTCGTCGCGAGCCGCATCCCGGGTGCGACCGACATCGTCGACCGCGAGACCGGCATCTTAGTTGAGCCGAGAGATCCTGCGGCGATCGCAGACGCTATCGAAACTCTCATGCGCGACCCGCGCTATCGCCAGAGTATGCGTGAGAAATTGCGCGCGCGAGTGAACGAACGATTCTCGACACAGAAAATGGCGCAAGGGATAGCCGAAGTCTATCTCATTTAACCGCCGAGGTACTCATTCTCGACGGCTGAAGTGCGCGGCGCACCTCGACCGAAACGTGCGAGCGAGGTCACGATCCCGAGCGCCAAAAACTCCATGACAAGGTGCGATCCGCCGCTCGACATGAAGGGTATCGTCGTCCCGGTCACTGGCAAAAGCCCGACATTGATGCCGGCGTGTATCGTCACGTGCGCCGCAAAAAGTATCAGAACGCCAAGCGTGAAAAAGGCGTCGAAGTTCGTCGAGGCGATGCGCGCAATTTGCCCCAGCCGCCATAAAAGAAGGCCGTAGAGGAGAAGAAGAAAAACCACTCCAACAAAGCCCCACTCCTCGGCAAAGGCCGCAAAGATAAAATCGGTCTGATACTCCGGTAAAAAGCGGAGCTTACTTTGCGTCCCGTAACCGATGCCTTTGCCGAAGAGCTGCCCCGAGCCGATCGCAATGCGCGCCTGGTAGGCGTTGTAGCCGGCGCCCTGAATATCACCGGCGGGGTTCACGAACGCGAGGATACGCTCGCGCTGATACTCTTGAAGGCCCTCGAACCACAGGCCCGCAATCGCGACAACAAAGATGGCGGCGAGAAAGGCGAGGTGTTTTTTTGAAATACCTGAAATGAGCATCATGCCAAGCCACAGCGCCCCGAGGATGAGCGCAGTGCCAAGATCGGGCTCGACAAGGACAAGGAGCGTGAGGGCCAGCGCGTAGACGCCCGAGACAAGGATGTGGCGGACATTCTGTATCTCGATGTGCCGTCGCGAGAGGTACTTCGCAAGGAGCGCTACGAGCGCGAGTTTTGCGAAATCAGCTGGCTGAAAAGAGACGGGACCAAAAGTAAACCACGCCCGCGCTCCCATCACCGGCTCAGCAAAAAATAGGAGTGCGACGAGGAGCACGAACGCGCACCCGTAGGCCGCCATCACGACCGGCATGCCGCGGATAAAACGCATATCGAGCGATGCGGCGACAATGTACACTCCTATCCCGAGAGCGAGCCATACGAGCTGACGCGAAGCAAGCGACTCGCCTGCTCCGAAAGTGCTCATGGTGAGGATACCGAGGAGCGCGATGGCAACGGCAGAGAGGAGGAGCCGCCAATCGAAGGTGAGGTGCTGCTCTCGTTCGCTAAGCGTCATGAGGGGAGCACCAGCAGGGGCATCACCTCGATGCGCGCCGGGGGCAAACCGAACGGCTGCCCCCACGTGAAGGTCGCAGTGACGCTCCCCTGCGGGGGGATCGTTTTGAGGAGGGTTTGCGACGCCGCGATCACATTGTCGCTCGCGTCATACACGACCCCCACTGCGATGATATCGGTCATGGGAACAAAGGTGGGGTTTGAAAGAGTCGCGGTCACGCGGGGAGCGCCCTCTGTCCCCCCGACGGCTGGGCTTGCCACCTTGGGAAGTGTAAGGGTGCCCTTAAAGGTGAACCAGGTGACTTTGCTCGGGTCGATAGTGAGAAAGGCCTGCGCACCCGCGACATTGCCGGTGAAGAACGCCGGTACATAGACCGGGACGCTCCGAAACGGCGGCAGATCGAGCGTGCCGGTAGCTTGCTTAAGGATAGTGCGGTCAGCCGCGTACAAGGTGAGCGTGTAGGGAGCACGACGTGCTGCAGCGCCCGTGTTCGGGTTATCGACATAGGCGATGACATCAACGCGATTCGGTGCGGGGAAGAGTGCTTTGGTAAAACGCACTACGGGCGCTTGTTGGAGCGCCGTGCAGAGGAGGCTGCAGGGGCCGCCGCAATCAACGCCCTGCTCGCCCTGATTTTGCGTGCGGTCGGTGCACGAAGGTGCTTGATACAAGGTCGGTACCAAAATGAGCGCGAGCACAAAAATAATCAACGCGGCTCCGATAGCCGTAATCACAAATCGCCGCCTCGAGGCCCAATTCATGTGTGCAGTATAAACGAAAAACGCGCGCAGAGTGTTGGCGGCTAGCTACTCTCCCCACCGGTGAAGGTAAGTACCATCGCCGCTAAGAGGCTTGACTGCCGTGTTCGGAATGGGAACGGGTATAACCCTCCCGCCAAACCACCAACACTCTGCGCGCGTTTTTCTAAACCCTCTTGGGTCGGACAAATATTTGCAAAGCAAATGTTTTAGTCGCGCGACAAAATAAATACGCAAAAAGTATGTTCAGTGCATCTATGATTGTGCTGTTCAGAGTTCCGCACAAGAGATATCGGCGTATTAGTACTCCTCTGCTCAATGCCTTGCGGCACTTTCACATAGAGCCTATCAACCTCGTAATCTTCGAGGGGCCTCATAACGATTACTTATCTTGGAGCGCGTTTCCCGCTTAGATGCTTTCAGCGGTTATCGCAACCCGACTTAGCTACGGGGCGGTGCCGTTGGCACGACAGCCCCCAGACCATAGGTCAGTTCATCCCGGTCCTCTCGTACTAGGGACGACCCTCCTCAATAATCAACGCCTGTAGGAGATAGGAGACCAACCTGTCTCACGACGGTTTGAACCCAGCTCGCGTACCTTTTTAATTGGCGAACAGCCAAACGCTTCGGACCTGCTCCAGCCCGGCGCTAAGGTGAGCCGACATCGAGGTGCCGAACACCGCCGTCGCTATGGACGCTTGGGCGGTACCAGCCTGTTATCCCTAGGGTAACTTTTATCCGTTAATCTCTGGCCGCGTCTAAGGCGGCGCATCGGTTCACTAGATCCTGCTTTCGCATCTGCTCGACTAGTATGTCTCGCAGTTAAGCCAGCTTTTACTCTTACGCTATCGGCACGGTTTCCATTCGCGCCTAGCTGACCTTGATGAACTCCTCCGTTACTCTTTAGGCTTGATGTTCTCCACTTTGTAAGCAAGCGACGGCACTTCAGTAAGTATCGGCCGAACAAATTGCTCAATGATGAGCGAACTTGCGTAGGGCAGATACAGTCGGAATGAACCATTGCGTTGCTTGTGCAGGGCGGCTTCGATACCGAAGTGTCGAAGTGCCTCTTGCACTAGAACAAGATCTTTCTTTGTATATCCGAGTGAATGTATCACGAGCGAGCGGTGCTTGGATGATTTTGCTGAACCATCGTCAAGAAACCAAATCGCAAGTGATAGCGAGCTCATCAATTTCTTGATAAGCGGTGGGATTCGCTTCTTTCCGCTTTGATAGAATTGTGCACCATAAAATCGAAGTGCTGGATGACTCACGGTTGTGAATCCATACACCACTTTTTCTCTTTTGTGCTTTTCATACCAACCAGACAGAATCCATTCTTGAAATTCATGCGCGAGCCACTCAAGGTATTCGCGCTGGGCGGAGCCGTGTTCGACTTTAAGTCGATACGTCCTGCCGCCGTTTTGAGTCTCAAGATGCCCGTCGCCGAGCAAAAGCCCGACGATCAATTCTCGCTGTCGTTTGGATAACGTAAGATCTTTCTTTTTCTCACGAATTTCTTTCGTGTTCATGGATGTGTAGTTATTGCTACACCTTCGTATCGCTACGAAGATCGGACTATATCTTCATCGTCTTTCGACGAGTCTGGCATGTAGTCTCTGAGGGTTCTGCTCAAGAACTGAAAGATGGGGAGGAGCGAGTCCTCCCAAAAATGGATATTCCATCTTCCAGTTCTCGAACAAGCTTCCCTGCTGATTGTCCGCACTTCAAGATTTTCACTACTCGCTTACGCGAATGAGTACTTGAAGATCCTCGGATGTTCCAGCATTTGGCCAAATTGCTTACGCAGATTTCTCCACGCAGTCCCCCTTATTTTAATTCTCCATTTTTAAGACATTGGTCGGACGGGCGCTGCTATTCGAGGATAGCGCCCCACCAAAACTACCCGCCACGCACGGTCCCCCTGTGGATCCCACAGAGGTTAGACCGTACACGAGACAAGAAGGGTATTTCACTGACGAGTCCATGCCACCCGAAAGCGGCACTTCAACCTCTCCCCTCTATGCTACGCATGTATCACGTACGGCCAATACGAAGCTGTAGTAAAGCTCCTAGGGTCTTTTCGTCTACCTACAGGTATCCGGCATCTTCACCGGAAGTGCATTTTCACCGAGCGAGTCCTCGAGACAGTTCCCCAGTCATTACGCCATTCGTGCACGTCGGAATTTCATGTTCTCCCCGTATTTCTACGGGCACTGACTATATCTTCATCTGATAACGGGCGCGAGCTAAAATCTCATCGCGTTTATATTTTCTCATCCCGCTCGGATTCATTTTGAATGCGAGTCGGGTGATTTCTTTCAATCCATTCAGCGTTGTATGCCTTCCCTTATCCATAAGGAGGCAGACTTGCTTGAATAGTTTGAAGTCTTTGGACTTTCCTGACCGTAACGGATAGTTCTCGAAATGCGGAATGACTTTGGTAAGAAGATCGTTGAGGGAACGGACTTCGTATTTCAAAGTCCGGTCTTTCGCATCTCTTCTCATGAATCCACATCCGAACTTCTTGTGCATGAGAAACAACACTTCAGCTCGGTCGTGGTTTTGGGCCACACAAAAGCTTGGTTTTGTCTCCCATCCAATCAAGAATTTGTCGCGCTTGGAGAAGGATACTGAAAAGCATCCTTCTCCGTCAGAAAAACCTGAAATATATTCGTTGAGATTCCGCACATTCGTCTTCAGCGTTGGCGTATTATGGCGTCTCATCGTATTGCTACATGATACACCATCTTGGTCGCCAATGGACATTGGCGACCAAAGTCGATACGGGGTCAATCCTTCGATTTCTCTCAGGACGACTTCCCACGGTATTCTCCTGCCTTCATCGCATCGATTTGGGCGACGCTCCAGCGAGGACTCCACCGTTATAGCCAATTTTGCTTCCAGAATCGCTTCTGGAACGGGCATCTTCCATACCCGACAAGGAATTGCGCTATCCGTTCCTTTCAACGGAGTACTCTGTCTTCACCCTGCGTAGCTTTACGCGAAACAGGGGCACGACGTTTGGTATCTGAGGGTTCTCGCGCGCTTCGAAGCACACGAGTCTTCCCTGCTGATTGCGATTACGAATCGCTTCCCAGCATATAGTCATGTTTATTTTAGGACCCATCATGCATTACTACATGACGAGGCAGCATTCTGCGTAATTACCAAAATCTTTTCTACAATCGTCCTAGTCCTGCCGGGTTCGATCCGAGGATCAAACCCAACACCTTAGGACGATTATAGTTATCGCCGACATTCACCGGGGCTTACACAGTCCAGCTCATTTCTTGCGAAATGAACCCACCGTGGTTGACCTTCCGGCATTGGTCAGGCGTCACCCCCTATACCTCCTCTTACGAGTTCGCAGGGAGCTGTGTTTTTGGTAAACAGTTGCCAGGGAAACTTTCACTGCGGCCCCGCCTTGCGGCGGGGCAGGCCTTATCGCTAACTTACGGCCGCTTTTTTGCCGAGTTCCTTGAGGACATCTCACTCGTTCGTCTTGCTCTACTCGAGCTGACCACCTGTGTCGGTTTGCGGTACGGACAGAGTTAAGTTGAATACTAGAAGTTTTTCTTGAGACCGCGCTTTATGCTCTCTCTCCCTCCGTAGAAGAAAATTGCGTTAATGCTTGGGATCCCGCCTTTCGGCGGAGCGCTGCGGATTTGCCTACAGCGCGCCCTCACACCAATAACCGAGATCCAATCCCCGGCAGCATATACAGCAGTCCGTCACTCCATCGCCCTAACTCTGGTCACGGAATATTGACCGTGTGTCCATCGGGTGCGGTTTTCACCATCCCCTTAGGCCCGACTAACCCTTAGCTGATTACCATGGCTAAGGAAACCTTGGTCTTTCGACGTGCGGGGTTCTCACCCGCATTGTGGTTACTTGTACCGGCATTCTCACTTCGTAGCGCTCCAGCATGGGTTACCCCTTTACCTTCAGCGCACTACGAACGCTCTCCTACCACGAGCACATAATAAATTATGTGCTCATCCGCAGTTTCGGCACGACATTTAACCCCGATTATCTTCGGCGCACGGACTCTCGATGAGTGAGCTGTTACGCTTTCTTTGAATGGTGGCTGCTTCTAAGCCAACATCCTCACTGTCTATGAGTCCGCACTTCCTTGTGATGTACTGAATGTCGATTTTGGGGCCTTAACTGGCGATCTAGGCTCTTCCCTTCTCGATCGATGGAGCTTCGCCCCCACCTTCTAACTGCCGCGCAGGTGTCTGGCATTCGGAGGTTGATAGGGACCACGAGATTTCTCCCTGTTGGTCCCTTCCAGTGCTCTACCTCCAGACACATATATCGCGACGCCAGCCCAAAAGCTGTTTCGGAGAGAACCAGCTATTCCCAGATTCGATTAGCTTTTCACTCCTTGCCACAAGTCATCCCAATGCGTTGTACAACATATGAGTTCGGGCCTCCCGCCTCCTTTCGGAGACGTTCACCCTGCTCATGGCAAGCTCATCTGGCTTCGGGTCGTATGTATGCTACAAACGCGCTTATCACACTCGGTTTCCCTATAAGCTCCGCCCCGGAGGGGCTTAGCTCACGCAACATACACACACTCGCCGGCTCATTCTTCAATAGGCATGCGGCAACGGAATAAATCCGCCGCCACCCTTTGTAAGTACGCGGTTTCAGTTCTATTTCACTCCCCTCTCGGGGTTCTTTTCACCTTTCCCTCACGGTACTTGTTCGCTATCGGTCGTAGGACATATGTAGCCTTGCCAGTTAGTCCTGGCAGATTCGCTCGAGCTATTCGTGTCTCGAGCTACTCAAGAACAGTGACACAAGAGGCGATTTGTTTTCGGATACGGGGCCATTACCCTCTGGGGCTCCGCTTTCCAGCAGATTCTCCTAACGCATCGCTTCGTAACTCCTGTCGTGTAAACACGATATCACTGCCTTACAACCCCGAGCACGTACTTGCGTACATGCTTGGTTTGGGCTCCTCCCTTTTCGCTCGCCGCTACTTGGGGAATCACAAGAGTCGCTTTCCATTCGCACGACTATACGCGCGAACAGAAAGCAACTCGCATTTGTTCTCTTTTCCTCTCGGTACTGAGATGTTTCACTTCCCGAGGTATGCTTCCCTCAACGTTACTTGAAGGATTCTCGCCAAAGGCGAGAGAGTTTCCTCATTCGGAGATCTCCGGATCAAAGGCCACAAGCCGCCTCCCCGAAGCTTATCGCAAGCTAGTTACGTCCTTCATCGCTGTCCTAAGCCAAGGCATCCACCGCGCACCCTTTTCAAATCTCCTGTGCGGAGACCTGAATACCACAATCATTATTTGCACTTACTATACCTTTTGCGTATTTAGTTGTCAGAGAACTCGTGCCTACCCTTAAACACGAACCGCCCCTTCAGGGGCGGTTCGCGCGAGAAACGCGTGGGCCTCGCGGCCTATCCGCTCCGAAGAGTTAGGGTATTGCGTTTCGTAGACACACTCGCAGTATAGAGCGATACGGCTTCTCTTGTCAATCCACAGCTCAAAAGGTAACGCGCCCCCCTAGGGGGGCGCGTTACCGCACTATCAGAGGACAGTGTCTAGTCTTTGATCGAGCCCCGTAGGTGCTCGAGGTAACGAGCCGCGGCTTGCTGGCCGCCAAGCCCGAAGGCGAGGCCAACGGCAAGAGAGACGGCGATCACCACGCCCATGAAGAGGGTCTGGACAAAGGCGGTTGCGACCTGGAGCTGGGCCAGGGCCGCAAGTATCGCGAAGATCCAGATCGCATAGCGAGCGGTAGAACCGAGGAGATTCGCCCCTTGGAGACCGGCGGCACGTGCCGTGCCAGTGACGACGCGCTGGGCCGCATCTGCCACAACTGCCGCGACCAAAAGGATCAAGACCGCGACAATGACCTGCGGGAGATACCCGAGAACCACATCTCCCAAAAAGGCGTTAACCGCTCCAAGACGCAGGACATCGAGCGCCGCGACCAAGAAGACGACAATGACGAACCACTTGACCAAGATGCCGATGAAAAGCCCCGATGAGAGGCGGTACCCGGCACGCTCGACGATACGCTCCACTCCGGCAGCTTTGAGCGCCGTGTCGATGCGCAAAGCGTCAATAACTTGCTTGACGATGCGCTCGAGGCCGAGGCCGATAAGCCAGCCGATGATGAAGATGATGATCGCGATGACTAAATTGGGGATGAACCCGATCAGCCCCGACAAGAGACCCTGAAAGGACTGGTTCAAGACATCCGCCCACGTGGTGAAAACCATAGGTAATTGCTAGCGTTTTGACTTAATAATGCCCACAAAGAGGCCCGCCTGCTTGCAGGCCTGGGTGCGAGCTCCTACCCCAAAGTGTAGCAAGTCCTACGCTCTGGTGCGGTCGAGGATAGCCTGGTGTGGATAGTCAAAAATGTCCCGTATGAGGCGGTCGTAGATGCCCAGCCGATAGTTGAAGTCGTCGGTCGTGAAAGAGGCATAGCGGAGTTCTCGTCCAAGCTCGGCTTCGATTGCATACACCGCCGCCCTAAGCGCTCGCTCATGGAGCCTATCACCCACAATGAGGAGATCGACGCCCGACTCGATCGTCCCGGTAAAAACGCCCGACAAGACGACGAGCCGAAGATTGCCCGCTTTCTTAAGGAGCCGCAAGAGATTCGCCGGAGAGATTGAGGTAGTCGAACGCACAAAAGCTGCAAGCGCTTCAAGGTGCGAGTAGCGCTGGTTCACGCGGTAAGACGCACGATGCCCTTTGCCACGACGCTCGATGAGCCCGGTATGGAAGAGTTTTTGCAGCTCGGCTCTTGTTATCTCTCGCGAGAGCTTGGCGCGCTTCGCGATGTCAGCAAGAGAGAGTGTCTCGGTGCGATTAAACATGAAGAGCCGCAGGAGCTTGACCCGTGCGAGTGAGCCAAAAAGGCGCGCGAGCGAATCCATAATCCGCGCCACTATACCCTAAAAACACACCGCCCGCCAAAAGGCGGGCGGTGTGTCAAAAACCCTCGGCTTTTTACTTGAGCGTTGCCTTAGCGCCAGCCGCAACAAGCTTCTTTGCAAGTTCCTCGGCCTCCTCCTTTTTCATGCCTTGCTTCAACATCGAGGGGGCGCCGTCGACGAGATCTTTCGCCTCTTTGAGTCCGAGGCCCAAGGCCTCTTTCACGGCCTTGATGACGGCGATCTTGTTTGCGCCGACATCAGTGAGTTCGACATCTGCGGTCGACTTGCCCTCCGCTTCAGCAGCGGCCCCAGAAGCGGGACCCGCGACGGCAACAGCGGCCGCTGAAACGCCGAACTTTTTTTCAAGCACTTTCACAAGCTCCGAGAGCTCAAGGACGGGCATCACCTCGATCTCTGCAACAAGCTTCTTAAACTTTTCTGGGATTTCTGTTGGTTGAGTATCTTCCATAATTATTTCTTATTTTTTGCAATCTGATCGAGTGCGATGACTAGCCCTTGGACTGGCGCGTTAATAACATTGACAAACATACCGCGTAAAACCGGAAGGGGCGGTATCATTGCGATCGCCGTCATGCGCACCGCGTCTGCGAACGCATTGTCAAAAATGCCGCCCAAGATCGTGAGCGCGTCTTTGTGCTTCTTCACATACTCATAGATGCCGCGCGGCACCGCGGTCGAGTCGCCCTCGCCTGCCTGTGCAGGCAGGTTCCATGCAAGCGCGACCTCGCCGGGGAGATTAGGCACTTGTCCTTTGTAACCGCGCGCGTCGAGCGCGCGGCGAAGCAAGGTCTTTTTCGCCACATAGTAGCCGACGCCCTCCCTCTTCAACGCCCGGCGCATCGCAGCGGTATCAGTGACCGAGAGCTTGTGAAAGCGCACGAAGACTGCCGACGTCGCTTTCGAAAGCGCGCTTTCAAGTGTTGCGACGATGTCGCGTTTCTTCTCTTTCGTAATTGCCATGCATAGGTACGAACAAAAGGAGTTACCTTGCGTAGGTTTTATGCGTCCTTCGACAAGCTCAAGATCTACGACCTACGGTCTTCGGTTCGTACGTACGGAGGATATCAGCGTATGCCACTACTTGCAAGGTGGAGCGTGACGAGGGCAACCGCTATCAAAAGCGAGAAACCGGTCGAAAATTTCACGAAGCGTATCACAAAAGGGAGCGCCCGTTTCAGCTTGAGGTCAGAGTGATTGTTCATAGGCAGTGATCGCAGCAAGAAATGCCTGATCAGTCTCTAGCATAGCAGGATTACGCGCACGGAGCTCTTTGGTGAGACGCAAGGCTTCAGCTCGGTTGCCTAAAAGATAGTGCGCCTTTGCAAGGTCATAGCGCGCCGTATCATTCTCCGGCTCCCCTGCGACGATGTCTTCAAGAAAATCGCGAATGTGCGGCACATCTTCAATAGCGAGGTAGTATTTCAGTGCTTTGCGCGCGATAGTCGCCCCCGGCGCGTAGAGAGTAAGCCCTGCTTCGGCGTAGCGCGCGGCCTCGCGCGACTCCCCCGCGGCAAGGGCGAGTGAAGCGAGGATAAAGGATGGCTCGGCGTCACGCGGCACCAGCGTGCGGTACCCCTCGACAACCCCGATGGCCTCGAGGTACGCTGCGCGCTTTGCTACGCCGGGGAGGAGCGCGTCGCCCTTGCGGAGCGAAATATTTGCAAGGATGTAGTAGGCCTGCGCGCGTTTTGGCGAGAGCGCTATCGCACGCGCAAGGACCTCGCGCGCCTCTGTCTCGTCGACCGCCACTCCGTCAGGGGCGGTATCGAGGACATGGCCGTAGTAGGTCGCGACACGAGCGTCGTATGGGTAGCGCTTAGCGGCAGCCGCGAGCGTGTCGCGTGCAAACCCATATGCCGCAACAAGCGCATCGCCCTTCAACGCGGGCTCCTGGTGGCTGGTGTACATGTCATAGGCGCGATACGCATATTCAAGGTCAGCGTAGG
>Ga0155536_129_pt1 | contig 14353 bp, 9 predicted proteins | sample RifCSPhighO2_12_FD_107193 | JGI IMG/M metagenome (GOLD analysis project Ga0155536, IMG submission 107193) | Candidatus Kaiserbacteria bacterium RIFCSPHIGHO2_12_FULL_56_13 | reverse complement strand
CCATCTCTATTGTCGCTGGCGGCTCGTCGATCCTTTCGTGGATCACGACGAATGCAACCACGTTTACGATTGATCAGGGCATTGGCCCGGTAACTCCGGTTGTGGGCGGCTCAATAATGGTCGCCCCGGTCGCAACGACAACATACTCTGGCACCGCCATAGGCCCCGGCGGGGTCGCCCATTGCTCGGTGCAAATCAAAGTAACGCCACCTCCGCCGCCCCCGCCTGGCGCCCCGACCTGCACGCTCTCGGCCTCTCCCCCTTCCATTCCCGCAGGCAACACCTCCTCGCTCTCATGGACGACGGCGAATGCAACCACATTCGTCATTAATCAAGGAGTCGGTGCCTCAACACCCGTCCTCGGCGGCTCGACGACGGTTTCTCCTGCCGTCACGACCACTTACACTGGCACGGCCGAGGGCCCGGGCGGCACTACGACATGTCAGACGACTATTATTGTCGTCCCGCCTCCGCCGCCGCCTCTACCAACTTGCTCGCTGTCAGCAAATGGCGACCCAAGTCTCGTATGGACAACGACGAACGCGACCACTTTTGAGATCGACCACGGCATCGGGAGCGTGACGCCGGTTCCCGCGGGTTCGGTCGCGATTGCGCCACCAACGGTGACGACCACCTACACCGGCACAGCAGAGGGCGAGGGCGGCGAGGCAACGTGCGAGACCACGATCACGGTCATACCGCCGCCCGGGGCGGTCATCGTTAAAGCGACGAAGATCGTGTGTGAAAATGAAAGTGATTTACCCAACTGGAGCGGTACAGCACACACTATTGGCGCCTCAACCGCAACCGACTGGGTCGCCTCTCATGCAGGGTGTAACCTCGCGCCTGATTGGACCTTTGAGTGGGCGAATGGGGGAGCGACGAATCCCGGCGACAGCGTCGCGGCAGGCGGCGCAGGGTGGACCTCGTTTGGCCCCTCGGGGGCAAACGGCGCTGCAACAGCGAATGTCCTCTCGTTTACCGGCGGCAAGATATGGGTGCGCGAGCAATTTCAAAACGGCTATATCCCGTTCACCGGTACTGGTGGCGGCCCTATCTCTGCCGAGCTCTACTGCCATACCGATGTCGTGAATTACGACAACTTCGATTACATCGAGAGCCCGCTTGGTGGCAACACCTATTACTGTGTCGCGTGGAATGTCCCTATCCCTCCCCCCCCACCATCGCCCACCTGTACCCTTTCAGCTCTCCCCGATGTGCTTATCTCGGGGAACGTGTCAGAGCTCTCGTGGCAAACCACGAACGCGACCACCCTCGAAATCGATCACAGCATCGGGTTTGTGACCCCCGTTCTCGCGGGTGCCACTTCAACTTCGCCCCTGACTGCCACCACGACCTTCATCGGCACCGCAGTTGGCCCGGGCGGCTCCGTCGAGTGTGAGGCGACGGTGGCTATCGTCCCGCTCCCGCCGCCGGGCGCGCCCTTGTGCACCCTTTCGGCTGTGCCAGACACGGTCGAAGAGGGAGAAGGCACTTCGCTTTCATGGACGACGGTAAATGCCATCACCTTTTTCATCAATAACGGCATTGGCACCTCAACGCCGGTGGCTCTCGGCTTTGCCTCGACCTCGCCCCTGACTGCAACAACTACCTTTATTGGGACGGCGGCAGGCCTTGGCGGCGAGGTCGAGTGTGAGGCGACGGTGGCTATCGTCCCGCTCCCGCCGCCGGGCGCGCCCTTGTGCACCCTTTCGGCTGTGCCAGACACGGTCGAAGAGGGAGAAGGCACTTCGCTTTCATGGACGACGGTAAATGCCATCACCTTTTTCATCAATAACGGCATTGGCACCTCAACGCCGGTGGCTCTCGGCTTTGCCTCGACCTCGCCCCTGACTGCAACAACTACCTTTATTGGGACGGCGGCAGGCCTTGGCGGCGAGGCAACCTGTGAGGCGACAGTCGCCGTGACTCCGCCACCCCCGCCACCGCCCTTGGCTCCCTCATGCACGCTCTCGGCCTCCCCTTCTACCGTTACGCCGGGCAGTACCTCGACCTTGACCTGGACAACCACGAACGCGACCACTTTTGAGATCGATCACGGCATCGGTACCTCGACACCCGTTCTCGGCGGCTCAACTACAACACCTGCGATTACGGGCGACACTACTTTCGCCGGGACAGTGGTTGGCCCCGGCGGCACTGCCTCGTGCGCCGCGTCCGTCACCGTCACGACGGGCGGCGGGGGCGGCGGCCCTTCGTGCGCGCTCACAATCTCGCCGCAGTCTATTGGCGTGTACGACTCGGCGACCCTCACATGGGGCGGCTCAAACCTCCAGAGTGTCTTTATTGATAACGGAGTGGGGACCACGACATCGGTGACGGGCTCAACGCAAATCTCGCGCGACACCGGCTCGTACACTTACACCGGCACTTTCACTGCCGTCGGCGGGCAGACTCTCTCGTGCTCGGCGACCCTGACGGTTACGAGCGGCGGGGGTGGGTGTGTCACCAACTGCGGCGGGGGAGGAGGGGGAGGCGGTTCGCCGCCTCCCAACATCGTGCTCTCCGCGCTCCCACGCACCACGGCGGCGCCGCTCGCATTCCTCTACCTCTCGCAGATCCCGTATACCGGCATTGAGCTCGGACCTGTCGGCACGGTTATATATTGGATTGCGCTCGTACTCTGGAGCATCGCCGTTGCCTACCTCGTACTGTTTGGTGTCGTGCCATTTATCTTGCGCAAGGCGCGCGCCTTTGGCGCACAAGTGGCTGAAGTGGTGAATGCAACCCAAACGCCGCGCGTTGCAACGGTTCCTGCCGGCCCCATATTTTTTGCTCAAGAGTCAGAGCCCGGCTACTCGACGTACGAAGGTTTCAAATCGTTTGCAAAACGCAACGGAGCGCTCACGATAGAGGATATCGTGAAGGGCCTTTCGCGTGAGCGGTCTAAGGTCGAAGCCATCCATGACCGCGTCGAGCCGATCTTCGATAGGGTCGAGCCAGTGTATGAGAATGTGGAGCCGATCATGACTGAACTTGAAGAGCGCCCTGAATCCATGGCTGGAGCGCCAAGCGATGTGCGCGGCTTTATTGCGGCTCTTGTCGAAGGCGATCGGGGCGCCGTCTTCGCCGCGCTCCGTTTGCAGGTGAAGAGCGGCGCTTCGCCCGAAGCGTTCGTCACGAAAATCGCCTGCGCCATCGACGACGCCTTTCGCTCGCGTATTGATGGCACCCCCGCTGATCCTGAAATCGTCCGTGTCACAGCGCGTCTTGACACGGGCACCTTAGAGAAACTTGTCTCGGCGCTTTCAAATGCCATTGACTCGTCGTACTCACTCGGCATCACGGGAGCGAAGCTCGCCCTCACCCGCGCCCTCTCCGCCCTCGGCGCTTAATTTATTTTCGTGTGCGGATCTCTTCAGAGATCGCCGCAATGAAATCAAGGAGAGGAGTTGTCTCTTGTTTGCCTTTATCTCGGCTTTCTATAGAAACGGTTTTTGATTCTGCCTCTTTATCGCCGACGACGAGAAGGTAGGGGATCTTTTCGGTTTTCGCTTCACGAATCTTCTTGCCGAGCGATTCGTCAGAGATATCGGCCTCGGCGCGGATGCCCGCCCCCTTCAATGCTGCGAGTACTTCGTTCGTGTAGGTGGTGCTCTTCTCTGATACGGAAAGGACGCGTGCTTGGACGGGCGCAAGCCAGGTGGGGAAGGCGCCGCCGTATTTTTCTATGAGAAAAGCCATGGTGCGCTCGATGGCGCCGATCGATGAACGATGTACGACAAAAGCGCGGTGCGGCTTACCATCTTCACCGACATAGGTAAGGTCGAAGCGCTCCGGCATCAAGAAGTCGTACTGCACGGTGAATGCCGTATCCTCTTTGCCGTTCGCATTCTTCATTTGAATATCTATCTTCGGGCCATAGAAGGATGCTTCTCCCTTTGCCTCTTCAAACTCAACGCCACGTTTTTTCATTGCGTTTCGTAGCAACGCCTCAGATTTCTCCCACACCTCTTTGTTGCCGGGATACTTTTCCTTATTATCGCGGTCACCGAGCGAAAGACGGTAGCGGTAATCTCTGCCGAGCGTCAAACCGAGCACGCCGTTTACATATTCGATGAGGTCAAGGGCTTTTTCGACCTCCTCGACTGTTTGCTCCTCACTCGCGCAGATGATATGAGCGTCAGAGAGGCAAAAAGTACGCACTCTCTGGAGCCCCATGAGCTCACCCGATTGTTCATAGCGAAAGAGCTTGGCGAGCTCGGCGATACGCACGGGGAGCTCGCGGTAGCTGTGCGGCCGTGAGAGATAGAGCTCAAAATGGTGCGGGCAGGTCATCGGCCGCAACATGAATTGCTCATCGTCTATCTCGATCGGCGCATACATCGAGTCTCTATAGTGGGGGTAGTGGCCAGACTTTTTATACAAATCGAGCTTTGCGATCTCGGGCGTATACACGTGTTGATACCCACGCCGCGTCTCTTCGTCGACGATAAAACGCTCGAGCTCACGCCTTACGACCGCTCCCTTCGGGGTGAACAGGGGCAGGCCTTTGCCGACGGTGTTGGAGAAAATGAACAAATCGAGCTTCGCCCCAAGCTTTTTGTGGTCCCGCTCCTCTTCGCCATCCATGGCGGGTAGAATAGCATAAAAAATCGCGGCGGTTCCGTAAGGAACCGCCGCATACATACCGCGCAGAATTCAGACTCGTCCAAGCAATATGCGCCAGCTTCGCAGCACACTGATCGCGGACGGAAGTTCATATGGCTGAAACTCCCGCTCGACTTTATCGAGGATCTTCGAGAGGGTGTCTCGGAGGCGCCCCCCACGATCAGTGAGAATGCCGAGCTCAAGGCCGGTGACGGTCGGCGGATTTGTCATAAGAGCCGCGAGAAATCTGCTCGTTTTCGCGGTCGTAATGTCCTTCATTTCAATGATTTTGTCGAGCCATTCGATAATTGGCTCGAGTGACCATGGGTTGAAGTATTCTGAACTCGCATTTCTCTCGAGAAGCCGAAGCTGAATCTCGGCTTCTTGGATCTCTGCTACCGTAGGTACGTGCATCACTCATCCTCCCGCGAAGATTGTCCGTTTCGTATCATATTACAACGCCCTCACCTTCTCAAGCGCTAAGCTGATCTCGCCGTTTCTATTGCTCACATTCCCCTTGACCAAGATGCAGGCGCCGGGTGAGAAGAGCGCGCTGTGCTCTTTGTAAAGACGGGGGAAGACGACTGCCTCGATCTCGCCCGTCTTGTCGGCGAGCTTTGCAAAAGCCATCTTTTCGCCCCCCTTAGTGACGATCGCACGCGACTCTTCGACGAGGAGCGGGAGGATGACGGGGAGACCGGGCTTCGGGTCGGTCTTGATCGTGCCGATGGTGGCGCGCGCTTTTGCGAGCATGGCGGCATGAGCGTCAAGCGGGTGCCCAGAGACATAGATGCCGAGGAGCTCTTTCTCCCACTCAAGTTTCTCTTTGAGCGAGACAGATCTGCCCAGTTTGAGTGAAAGGGTAAGCGGGGCAGAAAGCGCGGCGCCAAAAAGGGAGTTCTGCGTCTCGGCAGCAGTTGCGTCTCTATGAAAAGTGAGCAGGGCTTCGATGTTCTCAAGCAGAGTGCCGCGCTCCTCTAACGAGTCGAGGGCGCCGCATTTGATCAAGGACTCGAGCGCTTTGCGGTTCAAGTTCTTCGACCCGACGCGCGAGAGAAAATCCGCAAGCGAGGAGTATGCGCCGCGAGCTTTTCTTTCGTCCAAAATCGCCTGCGCGACGCCCTCACCAAAGTTCTTGATCGAGGAGAGCCCGAAACGAATCGCCCCAAAAGCGGTTTTGTCGCTCGGGCGATCGTCTTCTGAAGACGGTTTAGCCACGACGGTGAATACCGTACCGCTCTCATTCACGTCGGGCGGCAAGACAGGTATCCTCATGCGCTTGCATTCGGTGACAAAGAGTGCGATCTGCGCCGTGTCGCCGGCGTCAGCGGTCAAAAGAGCCGCCATATATTCGACCGGGTAGTTGGCCTTCATATAGGCCGTTTGGTAGGCAACTTTGCCGTAGCTTGCCGCATGCGCCTTGTTAAAGCCATAGGCGGCAAAGGGTTCGAAGAGGCGCCACATCTTGTCGGCGAACGCGATCGTCTGCCCGCGCGCGACGACCCCTTTGGTGAACTTTTCCTTTTGTTTCGCCATCTCGATCGGGATCTTCTTGCCGATGGCTTTTCTGAATTGGTCGACTTCAAGCCACGAGTAGCCAGCAAGCTCGACAGCCGAGTACAAGAGGTCGTCTTGATAGACCAAGAGGCCGTACGACTCTTTGAGGTATTTCTCCATTCGCGGGTCGAGATAGGTCACGAGCTTCGGATTGTTCTTGCGTTCGATGTAGGCAGGGATCATCTCCATCGGCCCGGGGCGATAGAGCGCGACCATGGCGTTGATGTCGTGGATCGTCGAGGGCCGGAGCTCCTTGAGCCAGCGCGTCATACCCGAGCCGTTTAATTGAAAGATGCCTTCGGTCTCGCCACGGGCGAGCATCTTGTAGGTCGTCGTGTCGTCGAGCGGCACATTCTCAATATCGATGATGACGCCGCGCGTCTCTTTCACTCGAGCGACCGAGTCGGCGAGGATTGAGAGGTTCTTGATGCCGAGAAAATCGAACTTGAGGAGCCCGACGCCGCCATACTCGTCGGTGATTGAGTACATGTCGTACTGCGTGATGAGTTTCCCCGTGCCTTTCGGGTCTGGCTGGAGCGGGGTCCACTCTATCAAGGGCGTCGGTGCCACGACCACACCGGCCGCATGGACGCCGACATGTCGCACACACCCCTCGATGCGCTTTGCAAGCGTGATGATCTGGCGCACGTCGTCATCTTGCCCGTAGAGCTCCTTCAGCTCTGGCTCAAGCTCAAGCGCGCGCTCGATCGTCATGGGGAAGCCCTGTGAGCCGATGGGGATGAGTTTTGCGACGCGGTCGCCGGTCGCGTATGAGTGGCCGAGCGCGCGCGCCACATCGCGCACCGCCGCGCGAGCCATCATGGTGCCAAAGGTCCCGATCTGCGCGACATGGTCGTCGCCATATTTTTGTTTTGCGTAGGCGATCATATCGTCGCGCCGGTTGTCGGCCATGTCCATGTCGATGTCGGGTGCCTTCGGCCGCTCGGGATTAAGGAACCGCTCAAAGGGGAGTTTGTAAAAGAGAGGGTCGACGTTCGTGATGTCGACTAAATAGGCGACTAAGGAGCCCGCGGCGCTCCCGCGCGTCGTGGTGAGGATCCCCGACCTCCGAGCGAATGCGAGGAGGTCGGCAACGATGAGGTAGTAGACAGCAAACCCCTTATCGATGATGATCTTGAGCTCGTACTCGATACGCTCTTTCACCTCTGGGGCCTCTTTGAGCCCGCGCGCCTTGATGCCTGCATAGGCCTTGGCGCGGAGTTCGTCTGCGTGCGTTGTAAACCCTTTTGAGACCGGCACGGTGGGGAAGACCCATTTTCCAAGCTCGAACGAGACGTTGCACCGATCTGCAATTGCGCCTGAATTCTCTATCGCCTCCGGCGTATCCCCGAAGAGCCGGTCGGCTTCTTGGGTGCCGATGAAGGAGAAGTTTTCATCCTCATTTCTTCCACGCTCACCTTGCTGGATGCGGCGCATGATCTCACAGGCCTCGCGATCGTCTGGCTTTAGGTAATACACATCGTGTTGGGCAACGAGAGGTATGCTCGTTTTTTTCGAGAGAGCGATGATCTCTTGCATGCGCTTTTCATGCCCCTCGACCCTCGGGTGGTGTGTGATCTCGAGAAAGAGATTCTTCTTGCCAAAAATGTTTTCGTACTCGGCAAGGGCCGCCTCGGCGCCCGAGGGGTCGCCGGCTTTAAGGTGCTGCGCCACATCGCCTGCAAACGAGGGGATGATCGCGATAAGCCCTTTGGTGTGCGCGCGCAAGAGCTCCTTATCGAGACGCGGTTTCTCAAAAAAACCCTCAATCCACGATGCGGTGACAAGAGAGAGAAGGTTCGTATAGCCCTCATTCGTTTCGGCAAGGAGGACAAGGTGCGCACGCTTGGTGTCGGCCCCACGCTCTTTTTCGTGGCGCGAGCGTGGCGCGACATACGCGTCGACGCCGATGATGGGCTTGATGCCTGCCGCCCTTGCCGCTTTGTAAAACTCGATCGCGCCGTGCATGTTGCCCGTGTCGGTGAGCGCCAAGGCCCCCATCCCCTCGGCCTTTGCCGCTTCGACCAGCTCCTCGACCTTTGGCAGTGCCTGCAAAAACGAGTAGTGGCTATGCGTGTGGAGGTGTACAAAGCGGCTTGCCATCGCCTCCAGTATACTTGTCGCATGAGACTCGTGCCAAAGATGATTCTTGGAGTTGACGAGGCCGGGAGGGGCCCTTTGGCGGGGCCGGTCGCAATCGGCGTTATTGCCGTACCTGAGACCTTTTTGATTGCGCGCGAATTTCCGATGCTTGCGGATTCAAAGCTCCTCTCGCCTCTTGCGCGCGCACGGCTTTTCAAACTCATGCGAGCGCGGATGCGCGTAGGCGACATCCAATTTTGCGTGCGGTTCACCTCGGCTAGGCGCATTGATAAGTGGGGGCTTACCCGCGCAGTGCGAAACACTGTCTCTAGAGGTGTGCGCGCTCTTGCCCCCGACCCCTCTGACGTGCGTATTTTTCTTGACGGCCTTCTCACGGCACCCGAGGAGTACGACCAGCAGACCATCGTAGGCGGCGACGAGGCCGTACCGGCGATCGCGCTCGCCTCTATCGCGGCAAAAGTGACGCGCGACCGCTTCATGGTGCGGATGGCGAAGCTCTTCCCTCACTATGGGTTTGAGATACACAAGGGCTATGGCACAAAAGCGCACAGATTGGCGCTCAAAAAGTATGGCCCCTCGGCTATCCACCGCATGAGCTTTCTACGCTCTTGACTTAGAGTGTTCTTGGGGTTAAAAAGGGTCCTTCGGATTCAACAGTTCTTTTTGGGAGAAGGGGAATGCCAAAGCAATTTCGGCAAAAAGTATGTGTCGGATGTCCGCATCGCACGCAGGGGTATCTGAACGGAAATGGGCCGCACATAGGTTGTCTACTCGGGAATCTCCCGCAGTGGGTACATACGCCAATCGCGGCAAGGTGTACACTTTCAAACCCGAAACACCTGGCGAAGTTACAAGATAATTTTCCCAATCTGCTGGCACTCGCTAGCGAGACGCCGCCCCATCCTTCGGGATGAGTCGGCGTTTTCATTTTCTTCCCCCCATGGTAAGGTTGCCCGCATGTCAGTCCGCATGCGTCATACTCGTTCGCAGACCAAGAACCGCCGTTCACACCACGCGCTCGTGGCGATTAGGACCATACATACTGAAAAAGGGCTTCGCCTCTCGCACCGTATTGATGAGGCAACTGGTACCTACCGTGGCCGAGAGATCGTCACGGCAAAAGAGAAGGGCGTTAAAAAAGAAGCAAAGAAAAAAGGTCCCCGTACCGAAGCGGCACATGACCACAAGCACGAGAAACACGAGCATGCGCATGAAAATGCGGAGCAGACACGCCCGCGCGGCTTCTTCGGCCGCATTATGAACGCGCGCCCCAAGGCACGCTCGGGTGCTGGTGGTGGTGGCGCATAGCATTTTTTAAATTCACAAACACCGCGGCCGCGCGCTTGCGCGGCCGCGGTGTTTGCTATACTAGTAACTAGTTCCATGGCGAATCGGCACCTTGCACGCTCGATCGTTCTCCAAACGCTCTTCGAGTGGGACACCATGCACGCAAGCAAAAAAGAGGCCCACGCTACCCTCGACCGCAATATCAATGAGTTCGGCGGCGACGGCGCCGACCGGCCGTTTATGGAGGCGCTTCTCGACGGCGTCATCGCAAAGAAAGACGATATCGATCTCATCATCACGAAGGCCGCGCCCGATTGGCCGCTTGACCGCATTGCCCCCGTCGACCGCAACATCTTACGCCTCGGCCTCTACGAGCTTTTGTTCGCTGACCGCGCGCAGGTGCCGGCCAAGGTCGCCATCAATGAGGCGATAGAGCTCGCGAAGACCTTCGGCGGTGAGTCCTCCGGTCGGTTCGTCAACGGCGTTCTCGGCGCCGTCTACAAAGAGATCGGCGAACCCGGCAAAGACGAGCAGGGCAAAAAGAAGGTGCGCCGCGAGGACTTGCCGCTTGAGAAGTATGGCGGCGCCATCGTCTACGCCAAGCACGACGGCCAGTACTACCTCGCGCTCGTGCACGACGTGTTTGGCCACTGGACGCTCTCAAAGGGGCACATCGAGCAAGACCCAAGCCCTGAAGAGGGGGTGAAGCGGGTCGTGAAAGAGGAGCTCGGCATTGAGTGCATGGTCGAGGCGCAGATCGGAGAGAACGAATATGTCGCGAGCCACCCCGAAAAGGGGAAGTTGCGCAAGCATGTGTGGTTTTTCATCGCCTCTGCCGACTTTGAGCCACTTACTCTCAAAAAGAGCGGCGGCCTTGATGACGCAAAGTGGTTTCGCTTGACCGACATCCTTGACCTCAACTTTTATGATGATATGCTCCCCATCGTTACAGCCGCGGTCCAAAAACTTTTGGATCAGGCCCGCGCGCGGAGCGCCGTCGCAGGCCCAGGCCGTCAATCTTAATATAATTGCGTAATGCCTGATTTCGCCGCATTTGCCTCACACCTCGGTCTCACCTTCAACAACCTCGGCTTTTTGACCGAGGCCTTGACGCATCGCTCGTACCTCAATGAGAACCGCAGTTTTATCGGTGCCAACAACGAGCGGCTTGAGTTTTTGGGCGATGCCGTGCTCGAGCTTGCCGTCACGCACTTTTTGTTCACCAAATTCCCCAACAAGTCCGAAGGAGAGCTCACGAGTTTTCGCGCCGCCCTCGTCAACACCGTCTCGCTTGCGGGCGCCGCCGGAGCGCTCGACATCAACGAGTATCTCCTGCTTTCAAAAGGGGAGGCGAAGGATACCGGCAAGGCGCGGCAGATCATCCTCGCCAACACCTTCGAGGCGATCATTGGCGCGATCTACCTCGATCAGGGGTACAGCGCGGCAGAGGCATTCATCGGCAAGCACCTCTACGGCAAAATCGACGAGGTGATCGAAAAGCGCGCGTACGTAGACGCGAAGAGTCGCTTTCAAGAGGCCGCGCAAGAGAAGCGCGGCGTCACCCCTGCCTACGAGACGGTGAGTGAGACAGGCCCCGACCACGACCGGCAGTTCGTCGTCGGTGTTTATGTGGGGAAGATCGAGATCGCCCGTGGAGAGGGGAAGAGCAAGCAGGACGCAGAGCAATCAGCCGCCCAAAGCGCCCTTGACAAGATGGGGTGGTGAAAAGCGTGCCGCAATATAAGTCGCGGCGCGGTATACTTTTTGCATGTTGAAGCGGCTTGAGATAGCCGGGTTTAAATCGTTTGCAAAAAAGACCGTCCTCGATTTTGCCTCGAGGACGACGGCCATCGTCGGCCCCAATGGTTCAGGCAAATCGAATGTGGCCGAGGCCTTCAGGTTCGCCCTTGGCGAACAATCGATGAAGAGCATGCGCGGCAAGAGGGCGGAGGATTTAATCTGGAATGGTTCACACGGCACACCCCGCGCCTCCCGCGCGGCGGTCGCGGTCGTCTTTGATAACTCAAAAAAGCAGTTCAAGATTGATTTTGACGAAGTCGTTATTGAGCGCGTCGCTTACCGCGACGGGTCGAGCGAGTACTTCTTAAACGGCACCAAGGTGCGGCTTCGCGACATCGATGAGCTACTTGCGGGTGCGGGCATCGGCGAGACGAGTCATCACATCATTTCGCAGGGCGAGACCGATCGCATCTTGCTGGCAAATCCGCGTGAGCGTCGGCAGATGCTTGAGGACGCTTTGGGACTTGCCGTTTATGAGTTTAAAAAAGAAGAGGCCGAAAAGAAGCTCCTAAAGACCGAAGAGAATATCCGCGAGGTGAACGCGCTCCGGCGCGAGCTCGCCCCGCACCTCCAGTTTCTCGAGAGGCAAGTGGAGAAACTTGAGCGCGCTGACCAGATGCGGGGCGAGCTTGTCCGCTCGTGTCAAACCTACTTCGCGATCGAAGACGTGTATCTTGTAAGCGAGAAAAGGCGCTCCGACGCAGAGCGTATCGCGACCACGAAGCGCGTTGCAGAACTCACCGCAGAGCTGACCAAGATTGAAGAGGGCGCGACGACTGACGCCGAGGGCGCGAAGCGCCTTGACGAGGTACGCAAGCTCGAGCGAGAGACCGAGCGCCTCGGGGGCGAGCGCGCGACGCTTTCGCGAGAGCTTGGGCGGGTTGAGGGGGCTTTGGCGGCCGCGAAGCGCCGCTCGGCTGAAGTGGCGCGCGAGCCCTATGCGAAAGTGCCGCGCGAAGATCTTGAAATTCTCTGGAGAGAGGTTGAGCGGCAAGCCGAGGGAGACAAGGCCCCCGACGCTATCGCCGCGGCCCTTCGTTCGATTGTTGCGACCGTGCGCGCCTTTATGGAGCGTTTTGCCTCGCCTGCCGACGACGTGCTTGCTGAAGAGGAGAAGGCCGCCTACACCCTCGAACGTGAAAAAACAGAACTTACCGCGAAGGAGACGAAGCTCGAAAAGGAGCACGAAAATGCGAAGTCGGCGCTCGCGCGTGGGCGGAGCGCCCTCGTCGCGCACGACGAAGAGGGGAGGGAGCTCCGCCGTCGCATCGTGACCTTTGCGGAGAACAAGGCGAAAGCCGAGGGAGAGGCGACACGCCTTGAAGCGCGACTCCGCGAGCTCATCCTCCTCGCAGGCGAGTTCGACGCCGCAAAGGCCGAAGCAGTGGCGCTTGCGGGTACGGCCGCGGTCTCATACACGCCGCTTGTCACCCCGCCTAAAGAGGAGCGTAAAGTGCAAGAGGAGCGTAAAAAGGGGCTTGAGCGCCTTAAGATTCGCCTTGAAGAGGCGGGGGGCGCGGGCGAGGAGATCCGCACCGAGCACAAGGAGGTGAGTGAGCGCGAAGCGTTTCTCACGCGTGAGCTCGATGACCTTGATAAATCGGCGGCAGGCCTTCGTTCCCTGATTGGCGACCTTGACAGCGAACTTGCCAAGCACTTTGCCGACGGGCTTGCAAAGGTTAATGCCGCCTTCGGCGAATTTTTCGGTCTCCTTTTTGGCGGGGGCGGCGCGCGCCTCATTGTTGAACTCTCCGACGCTGAAACTTTGAGGGGCGGGGAGCTTGACGATGATGAAGCTTTGAGAGAAGAGAAGCCGGGCATTGAGATCGCGGTCACGATCCCGAAAAAGCGCGTACAATCCTTGATGCAACTTTCGGGCGGCGAGCGGGCCTTGACCTCGATTGCCCTTATTTTTGCGATGAGCCAAGTCAACCCGCCGCCCTTTTTGATACTTGACGAGACTGACGCAGCGCTCGACGAAGCGAACAGCCGCCGCTATGGCGACATCATTGAAAACTTGGCGGAAAAATCACAACTTATCGTAATCACCCACAACCGCGAGACCATGAGCCGGGCCTCGGTCCTCTACGGCGTCACTATGGGCGGCGACGGCGTCTCAAAACTCCTCTCCGTCAAGTTCGACGAAGCCCTCGCGGTGGCGAAATAAAAAGAAGTGAGTGAAAGACCTTCAGCAATTGCCCGTCGTGCAATCGGAATTTGGTCCTCCTTGCCGTTTAATTTAACGAGCGCGATGGCAACGGTCACACTCAGTCGTTCGTCTTTGTCTCTCCTGCGATTATTTCATACTGATGTTCGAAACCTGCAGGAAGACACTTGACCTCTATCGGCACACGCTGGCCTTTTTCGCGAATTGAGTTGGCCAAGTCTCTCACATCGCTTTCAATTGATTCCTCCGTGGTTTGGTACTGCTAGTCTGAGACAACGATACTAACCTACAGGTACAAAATCAAGTTCCTTTTCGGCTCCGCCAGCTGGCGGAGCGAGCGGCGGTTACATAGGAACAAAGTCTAACTCTTTCTCTGCTATACGTGCCGCAGTTAATTTCACCTTGATGGGGTCGCCAAGCTGAAAGCTCGCCCCCGTGCGGCGGCCGACAAGGCGATAGTGTTTTTCATCGTAGTCAAAGTAGTCGTCGCCGAGGATGCGGATTTGGATCATGCCGTCGGCATGTATCGTCTTTTCTTCAACATAAAGGCCTCGCTCGGTGACGCCCGAGATCACCGCGTCGAACTCTTGCCCGAGCTTGTCAGCCATAAACTCGACTTGTTTCATCTTGATCGAGTCGCGCTCGGCCTCCGCCGCCGCCACTTCGCGCTCTGATGAGTGAATAGCGAGCACCTCAAACTCAGCAAGCTCTTCATGCGTGACGGTGGTACCCCCCGCGTGATGCTTCACGATGCGGTGCACCAAGAGGTCGGGGTAGCGACGGATCGGGGAAGTGAAGTGCGTGTAGTGCGTGAACGCGAGCCCGTAG
>Ga0155536_126_pt1 | contig 14608 bp, 12 predicted proteins | sample RifCSPhighO2_12_FD_107193 | JGI IMG/M metagenome (GOLD analysis project Ga0155536, IMG submission 107193) | Candidatus Kaiserbacteria bacterium RIFCSPHIGHO2_12_FULL_56_13 | reverse complement strand
ACCGCAACGACAACCTATGCCTATGACCAGAGCGGCAACCTGACCTCTACGGGCTCCCAAACCAACACCTGGGACTACCAATCCCGCCTGACCACCGTATACGCCTCCTCCTCTCCCTCCACCTTCTACCAATACGACCACACCACTGCGCGCGTCGCGAAAGGCTCTGGCACCGCCACTACAACGTACACCTCGAAGTATTACGAATTGATTAGCGCCACGAGCACCAAGTACATCTGGGCCGGAGACACTTTGCTGGCCACCATCGAGGGCAACGGAGTGGCAACAAGCACCTCCTATTCTCATCCTGATCATCTCGGAAGCACGAACGCCGTCACCAACTCCTCCGGCACCCTCACCCAAACTCTTGACTACTACCCCTATGGCGGGAGGCGCATCAACTCCGGCACCGACACCTCCTCTCGCGAATTCATCGGGCAGTACTATGACGAAGATACGGAATTATCCTATTTGAATGCTCGTTACTACGACGGTGCACGAGGTCAATTCACGAGCCAAGATCCCACGCATCTTGCTATTGGTGATCCGGCAAGATTGGTGGGAAAATGGGGTCAGCCACTATTTATTGATGTTATGCTCAATTGATGCCTCGCATCGAACGCATTGACATCGGAGAGTACGTTTATCACGTCACCAATAGGGCCAACGTTCGTGCGCAAATCTTTTATTCAGACAGTGACTATCAAGTATTTGAGAGCATTCTTGAAGAAGGAACAGAACTGCATGGAATGAGAGTATTGGCCTACTGCCTCATGCCCAACCACTGGCATTTAGTGCTCTACCCTAAAAAAGACGGCGATCTTGCAAAGTTCATGGGCTGGATAACTAATACCCATACTCGGCGCTGGCACACTGTCACGAGCACAATTGGCGAAGGCCACTTATACCAAGGCAGATATAAATCCTTTATTTGCGAAGAGAATCGCTACTTTTTAACTCTTGTTCGCTATGTCGAGCGAAATGCCAAAAAAGCCAATCTAGCCAAACGTGCTGAAGACTGGAGGTGGGGGAGTGCGTGGAGGAGAGAATACGGGAACTCCGAGCAGAAAAAGCTCCTTTCCCCATGGCCCGTTCCTCGTCCCAAAGATTACCTTCAATGGCTTAATGAACCACAAACAGAGAGTGAAGAAGAGGCCATTGAGCGATCTGTAGTTAAAAACATCCCCTACGGAAAAAGCTCGTGGGTTGATGTTATGGTTAAAGAATATGGCTTGGAGCAAACACTCCGCTCGGTCGGGAGGCCAAAGAATGGTGGCTGACCCCATTTCCTATCCTACATTTCCCCTGACCCCATTTCCCCATTTCCCAAAAAATGAGATAAAAAGGCGGCGGAGTGATTGGCTCCGCCGCCGCGCCCATGTCCGTATTATGGGCGGTTCCTAATTTGCCTAGGAACAGTGTGAAGTATGAACTACACTGTTTTTCTGTCAAATATGGTACCCTGCCGGACATGACGCGGCCTTTTCTGATGAAAGGTACGCGCCATGACGTATTACACACGCATCGAAGACCCGGGTACGGACAGGATCGCCATTCCAGCGGTCGTAATCTATCGGGGTTCGGGGTTACAAAGAATGGTGGCTGACCCCATTTCCATCCAAAGAATGGTGGCTGACCCCATTTCCCATTCCCATTCCATTTCCCATTTCCAGGAGGGATTACGTGTATATATAAAAACAAAGAGTGGGGATCACGTCTTCGCGAGTATTACATTCGTGTAGCAAAAAACAATTGGGCCGGTTCTTTATTTCCGTGGGAAGCCAGTTGGACCATTATAATATTTCGAGCAATGTTTATCGGATTAGGAATTATTTTAATAACAGTAGCATACCCGCTAGCTTTTGGTACAGTTTACATTGGACTTTAGACTTAAAATTGTGTAATAATAACCTTCATGAAGAGACCATCAACTTGGGCAGGAATAATAGGTGGTTTGCTTGTGGCGGGTTTTGGTTACGCCCTGGCCGAGGTGCTAACCAATCCTACCAATCTTTTCTGGGTAAACGTAGCAATGATTGTCTCGAATCTTTCGTGGGTTGCTCTCGGCGGATTTCTAATAGCTCTCTTCGTCAAATGGCGTCAAAAGGAGGATGCGGAAAATGGGCAGCCAAAACCAATTCCAGATAGTCCCGAAGATGTCGATCGGATGGCGAGACAACGCAACTGGATACTCGGGTTCGTATTGGTGATTGAGACGATAGGTTCAATCGAACCATGGTTTCTTAACAACTACACCGCCGGACTTACACTCATCAACATTGCGGTCATTTTTGACCTGCTAGTGCACGTTGCGTTTGCATACATAATCTTCGAGTTGTTTCGAGGCAGAAAAAATGTGTTGCCACTACTTTTCTACAGCGTACTCGTGTACGCTGGTGGATGGATTTTGTTCAATTTGCTCAGAGAACACTGGGTCGGTGCCCTTGTGGCGCTCATGCTTGGCTCCTATTTCATTTATGCGATAAAAGCTCCGCTCACTCGTCGCAATTATCGAATAGCGCATTTCGTGCTCCTGCCCGCATATATTATTCTTCTGTCTACCTACCCACTTTTCGATAACGGCAACATTCCTGAACTGACAAAGCAAGAAAATCTGGCGGAACAACAATTTCTAAATGAGTCAGGCGCCTTGAACGGTGCGTATGTTCTCTTTTTGCAACGCGAAGCGCCCGGAAAGAGAGAATTCGACGAGATAAGGAGTTCTATCGCGCGACGAGAAACGAAAATAGCAGAAATTGTTTCTCTGGTTGAACAGTTGCAGGAAGAATACAAAAAACAGCTTCCTACTGTCGCGCAAAAGAAGACTCTGGAGCGGATGCGCTACTTCCTTCAAATTATGCAAGTACATCGCGCACAGGCAGCGAAATTGGAAGAGATGGTGGCATATGCAGAAAAGCTGAATTTTAATGTATTGACCGATAAACAAATTTCCGATCTTCAAACTCTTAAAGAGGAAATTGATGCATTTAACGCACGAATTACCGAGATACAGTTTGAGCAAAGCAAGGCTAACGTGAATGAGTAGCGGATCAAAATCGAAGCCGATAATTTCAAATAAAAATTGCCGTTTTGTTTTTGCATTTTGCGCTGGTCATCATACGAATACGAAAAGGTTGTGGTCGCAGAGCCATTTCCTGCACTCGTGAGCCGGTTTCTATAATCCCATCCATACGTCCAGATTCCGCCCGTTTCCATATTTCCGTTTGATTGGATAATGGGATAATGGGGTCAGCCACCATTTCTGACAAGGATGCGTAAAGTGAAACATCTTGGAGAAAAGGGCAGGTGAGGGCTGTTGATAACTCTGGGGAAATTCTGGGGAGAAAGAACGCTTGACAAACACCAAGCGGCAAAAGTATCCTAGCCGGCAGGTTGGTGCCTCTGATGAGGGCTAGAAAAGCAGGAGAGCTCCCGAAAGGGACTCTTCGCGTCGTGAAGCGGCGTTCTGCGAAATTTCTGGTCCTCTGTGGCCTCGATACGAAAGCCGCAAGGCTTTTGTCTTTCTTCTCGACTAGAACCCTGGTCGTAGGATTGCGAGGCCAGCATGGGCTGGCAAGTTCTTTAGAGCGAAAGTTCTGGAGAACTTCGACTTCTCAACCTACCTTCGGCGCCCGAACCCCTCAAAAGGTTTGGGCGCTTTATTTTTTATTTTTATGATAGGTTTGAACGATGCTCAAGATAGAGATTGTGGGCCTGCCGTCCGCCAGCTGGCGGAGTGGGGAAATATGTTGAAGATCGGTATCGTTGGATTACCCAATGTCGGGAAATCGACATTGTTTAATGCTCTCACGAAGCAGAGCGTGCCATGCGAGAATTATCCGTTTTGTACAATTGACCCCGCAGTCGGTGTTGTCGGCGTCCCTGACGAGCGCCTCAACAAACTCGCCGTGCTCTCAAAAAGCGAGAAGGTTATACCGGCCGCAATTGAATTCGTCGACATCGCGGGCCTCGTGAGGGGCGCCGCCGAAGGCGCAGGGCTCGGCAACCAATTCCTCTCGCATATACGCGAGGTAGACGCGATACTTGAGGTGGTGCGATTTTTTGATGACCCCGATATCACGCATGTTGAAGGCGAGGTGGAACCCGCGCGCGACATCGAGACCGTCAATCTTGAGCTCGCGCTCGCCGACCTCGAGCAGGTGCGGGCACGCCGCGAGAAGCTCGTGCGAGATATCAAGGCGGGCGTTATAGAGGCGAAGGCAGAAGATGCCGTGCTTGCAAAGCTCGAGCAAGGGTTTGGTGAGGGGAAGCTCGCGCGGCTCATCGTCCTTTTGCAAGACGAAGCGGCGCTCGTGGCGCACTTGAATCTTTTGACAATGAAACCAATCTTGTACACCCTCAACAAGAAGAGCGGCGGGCACAACCTCGACGAGCTTAACGATGGGAGGGCCGAGCGCGCATATGAGATGATCGAAAAACTCGGCGGCAAATATGTCAAAGTAGATGCGGCGACCGAGCGAGAACTCAATGAGGTTGCTGATATTGACCGGCAATCGTTTCGCGAGGAGTTCGGCGTTCATGACGACGGGATCAGAGATTTGATCCGCGGCGCGTATGCAGCCTTGGGGCTTATCTCCTTTTTCACCACCGGCCCTAAAGAGACGCGGGCGTGGACCGTTCGGGAAGGGAGTATCGCCCCCCTCGCAGGCGCCGCGATCCACAGCGATTTTCGCGATAAGTTTATCCGCGCCGAGATCGTCTCCTGCACAGATCTCCTCGCCGCGAGTTCATACGCCGCGGCACGCGAGCAGGCAAAAGTGCGGACAGAAGGGAAGGAGTACATTGTCCGCGACGGCGACGTGATACTGTTCTTGCATAGTTGACAAGTCATCTGATTGCTGATATGCTGTAAACCAAGCCGCGAATGGGCGGCGTGTTGCTTAAACCTCTGGAGGTAGTCATGGTCAAGTTCCTTGCCATGTTGGGAATCGTTTTTCTCACGTACTGGTTGTTCATCTGGGGCTTCTTCTCGCAGGCGTGGTTCGTCTTCGCCGCGAACGACCCCATCGGCGCCATGCAGACAGTGCAGAATCCCCTGTGGGCGTTCTACAGTGGCGTTGCGCCGTATGCGCAGCGGCTCCTAACGCTTTTCATCGGCATCATCGTTGGCTATGTGTTCGCGCGTCTCATCGACCTTTTTCGGTGGGCGTTCCGGACTCATAACGCCGGCGCCGGCGCTCGCTGAAGATAAGCGCTTCAATCAAAGACCCGCAATCGCAGAATGCGATTGCGGGTTTACTCTTTTTGCCTGTGGTATAATTTGGGACCTATGGATAAACCCAAGATAACCCCGAAAGATTTCTTTCTCTGGTTCGGGGCGATGGCCGCTCTCTACACGAGCGTATTCGCGTTCATCGCGCTCTTATTCAGTTACCTCAACTACGCGTTCCCTGATCCGCTCGCGTACTACTCAAGCGACCCATACTCGGGCGGTATCAGCTATCAGATGGCGTCCCTCATCGTTCTGTATCCCATCTTTCTCCTTCTCATCCGACTCATCCGCCGCAGTATCGAGACAGACCCAACCCGCGCGCATATTTGGATACGTCGTTGGGCGCTCTACCTGACTCTCTTCATCGCTGGCGTTACGGTCGTCGGCGACCTTATCACGCTCATCATGTACTTCTTCAACGGAGACGTGACCATACGCTTCGCTCTCAAGGTGCTCGTCATTTTCGTTGTCGTTGGCGCGACCTTTCTCCACTTCCTTGCTGATCTTCGAGGCTACTGGGAGCGTAACTCGGGAAAGGCGCGCACCATCGGTTTTGCCGTCGGGGCACTGATCCTCGTCTCTATTGTTGCCGGTTTTTTCATCGTGGGCACGCCGTGGCAGGCGCGCTTGTATCGCTATGATGAGCAAAAGGTGAGCGATCTCCAGAATATTCAATATCAAGTCGTTTACTACTGGCAGGCAAAGCAAACGCTCCCGAGCTCGCTTGAGGATCTTGCTGACCCTATCGCGGGCTACACCGCGCCCTCTGACCCTCAAACCGGCGAGCCGTACGAGTATGTAGTAACGGGTATACGTGCATTCGAGCTATGCGCCACCTTTAACGCCGAATCCCAAAGAGACTCCGTTTCATTCCGTACTGAAGCGATTGCACCCAGTGCGTATCCGGCCAAGGGAGAGACCGATAACTGGCAGCACGGCGAGGGCCGCATCTGTTTTGCGCGCACCATAGACCCTGAACGGTACCCGCCGCTCTCGAGGTAACGACGCCATGCGTGGGTTCGACCACGAAGAGATAGAGAAGCGTGCCCAAGAAAAATGGGCGTCCTTGGGGCTTTACCAAACCGACCTCAAAAACGCTGCGAAAAAGCCTTATTATCTCCTCTCCGAATTCCCGTACTCTTCGGGCGATCTGCATATCGGGCACTGGTTTGCGTTTGCGGTGACCGATATCTTTGCACGCACCAAGCGCATGCAGGGAGCGAATGTCCTCTTCCCCATAGGGTTCGACGCCTTTGGTCTCCCGGCTGAAAATGCTGCGCTCAAGAACAAACTCGACCCTAAGGAATGGACCTACAAAAATATGGAGCGCATGCGAGGGCAATTGCGCTCGATGGGCGCCTCATTCGATTGGAACCGCGAAGTCGTTACCTGCGAACCTGCCTACTACAAATGGACGCAGTGGCTCTTTTTAAAACTCATGGAGCACGGCCTCGCCTATAGAGCGGAGGCTCCCGTCAAATGGTGCCCTAAAGACCAGACGGTGCTCGCGAACGAGCAAGTTATCGACGGGGCATGCGAGCGGTGCGGCACGCCGGTCGAGGAGAAGCGACTCACGCAGTGGTTCCTTAAAATCACCGAGTATGCCGAGCGTCTTCTCGAGGATTTAGAGCCTCTCCCATGGCGCGAAGAGATAAAAGAGGCCCAGAGGGCATGGATAGGCAAGAGCGAAGGAGCACGCATTACTTTTTTAATTTCTGGCCAAAACAAAAAAATCGAGATTTTTACGACACGGCCGGATACGATCTACGGCGCGACCTATGTCGTGCTCGCCCCGGAGCACCCCTTCGTTTCAAAGATCAATTTTTCTAATGAGAAAGAAGTCGAAAAGTACATTGCCGAGACAAGAAAGAAGACAGAACGGGAGCGGAGCGAGCAAAAAGAAAAGACGGGGGTGAAACTCGAAGGTGTTTCAGCCATTAACCCCGCGACAAAAAAGGAGATACCGATATACCTTGCTGATTACGTGCTCGCCTCGTACGGCACGGGCGCCGTGATGGCTGTTCCCGCGCACGACGAACGCGACTACGAGTTTGCGAAAAAGTACGACCTCCCGATCAAGCAGGTTGTTGAGCCTCTTTTCGTCGGCAGGCGCGAGGACGATACTCCTAAACCCAATCTGCCGTTTGTCGAACGGCCGGCAATTACCGCGATCGTGAAGCACTGGAAGGATGACGCGTATCTGCTCCTCGACTGGAAGGGTGTTGCCTGGACGACATTCATAACGGGAGGAGTCGAGGAAGACCAGACACCGCAGGATGCTGCTTGCCGCGAAATTATTGAAGAAACCGGATATCGAAATCTCAGGCTCGTAAAAGAACTGACTCGTTACCACAGCAGATTTTTTCATACCCCGAAGCAACGCAATCAGTTCGCGCATTTCAGTTCACTGTATTTCCAGCTTACGGATGGATCGCAAGACCCTGTGCCCCCCGAAGAGCAAGCCAAGCATCAGTATCGGTGGGTGCCGCGAGAAGAGGTTGAACAGACTCTGGTTCCGAATGGTCAAAAGTTCCTTTGGAACTCGCTTCAACGTGAAGCGGCTTACGTGGGCTCCGGTATCCTAGCTGATTCCGCTGAATTCTCGGGCCGCGACAGCGAAGAGGCAAAGTCGGACATCGTGAAGGCGGTCGGCGGAGAGCAAGCGACGGAGTTTCGCATTCGCGACTGGCTCGTCTCGCGCCAGCGCTATTGGGGGTGCCCGATACCGGTCGTCTACGACCCCGAGGGCAAGCCACACCCGGTGCCTCCCGAACACTTGCCGTGGCTCCTCCCGACCGATGCCGACTTTCGGCCTAACGAAAAAGGGAGCCCCCTCGCCTCGTCGAAAGAGCTCAAAGAGAGGGTCGAGAAGCTTTTCGGCAAGGGCTGGCTACCTGAATACGATACCCTCGACACCTTCGTCGACTCTTCGTGGTATTTCATGCGCTACCTCGCGCCGAAGAACGAGCACGATTTCAGTGATAAAAGATTAATGAAGAAGTGGCTCCCCGTCGATCGTTACTCGGGCGGGAGCGAGCACACGACGATGCATCTCCTCTACGCGCGCTTTTTTTACAAGGCACTCTACGACCTCGCCTTAGTCCCGGGCGACGAGCCATTCTTAGAACGTTATAATCGCGGCATTATTCTCGGCCCCGATGGTGAGAAGATGAGCAAAAGCAAGGGGAATGTCATTAATCCCGACGAGTTCGTCAAAAAGTACGGCGCTGATGCCGTCCGCGTGTATCTTGCCTTCATCGGCCCCTATAACGAAGCGGGGAACTACCCGTGGAATCTCGACGGAGTTGCGGCTATGCGCAAATTCCTTGATCGAATCGTACGGCTCGCATTGAGAGCAGAGGCCGGCCCGCATCTCACCCATCTCTCGAGCATAGCGGCGCGCGCCGCGGCCAAAGTCGAGGCTGATTGCGAGCGGTTTAAATTCAATACGGCGATCGCCGCCCTCATGACTTTGTTGAACGAGCTTGAAAAAGCCAAGAAGATCTCGCAAAAGGTGATGCGCGAATTTGTGGTCCTCCTTGCTCCCTTCGCACCGCATCTTGCCGAGCATCTGTGGAACGAACTTGGCGGGAAGGGGAGCGTGCATCAGCAGACATGGCCCAAAGCCGGCCCCGCGCCCCTCAAGGGAGAGACGGTCGAGGTTATCGCGCAGGTCAATGGCAAAAAACGCGGTGCAATCCGGCTTACCACGACCGCGTCAGAGAGTGAAGCGGTCGCTGCGGCAAAGCATATTGCGGCGGTGGTCACCGCGCTTGGCGGGAGAAAGCCGAAAAGGGTGGTTTATGTACCGGGCAGGATCCTCAATCTCGTGATTTGACTCTTTTTGACCCCTTTGATATAAACTACACCACATGAGCATGACAAGAAAAGCTGGGGAGTCAAAGGGATTACGCGGCGTCGCTCTGTCATTTGACAGCGCGATTTTAGTAAAGCGTCTCCTTAGCGGCATACCCGAGCGTTCTCGAGATATCCTTGTACGCCGCTTTGGCCTCGGAGCGTCGGCAGAACGCGAGACCTTGGAGTCGATCGGCGATCGGTCTGGCATCACGCGCGAACGCGTGCGGCAAATCGAGGCCGCCGGCCTTGCCGCCATACAGGGGAGCAAGGTCTTTCGCGATGCGGAAGCGACGTTCGAGGAGCTTAAGAAGGAGGTGGAGCGCTTGGGCGCCATCGTGCATGAGGAGGAGCTCCTTGCACACCTTGCAAAAGACGAGAAGAGCCGCAACCGTATCCGTTTTCTCCTCGTCGTAGGGAGCGCGTTTTATCGCGAGCGCGAAACCGATGATTTTTATGCACGTTGGCATGTCGATCACAAGACCGCAAAGGCTGTCCATGACGCTCTGTCGAAGCTCTATCAATCACTCGGCGATGCCGATGTGCTCACCGAGAGCGCGCTCCTTGATCGTTTTCTCGATGAGCTGAAGGAGGTCAATGACGCCTATAAGAATGAAGAGGTCTTGAAACGCTGGCTCTCCATCTCGAAGAAGATTAGCAGAAACCCGCTTGCGGAGTGGGGCCGAGCGACCGCTCCCTCTATCCGTACGAAGGGAGTCCGTGATTACGCGTACCTTGCTATCAAGCGCCACGGCAAGCCGATGCATTTTTCGGAGGTTGCGAAAGCGATCGGCGACCTGTTCTCAAAGAAGGCGCATGTCGCGACGACCCATAACGAGCTCATTAAGGACCCGCGCTTCGTTCTCGTCGGTCGCGGTCTCTACGCCCTTGCCGAATGGGGGTATGCTCCGGGCGTCGTTCGCGACGTGATTCGCGAAGTTCTCGGCGAGCATGGCCCCATGAAGAAAGAAGAGGTCATAAAGCATGTCAAAAGGGCCCGTTTCGTCAAAGACAATACGATTTTGGTAAATCTTAACGATAACCGCTATTTTAAGCGTCTCAAGGACGGTCGTTACGCAGCTACGTAAAAAGCGCCTCACCCCGGCGTTTTTTCGTTTGCTACAATAGAGGCATGTTTAAGCTGCCGCTTTTCGAGACGCTTGAGGGGTTCATGAAGGACGCGCGCGATAGGAGCGGCCTACGACCCCCGGGGTGGCCGATCTTTCTCCTTGGCGTACTCATTTTTTTCAATGGGTACCTCTTTTTCAAAGCACAGGTGGAGCAAGCGCTCTCGTTCATGCTCTTTCTCGCTCCGGTATGGCTCGCCGCGCTTGTCCTCTCGACTGCATGGGGGCTATGGATGATCATGATCCGCTCGTACTACATTGCGGCGCAGAACTATATCTTGCTTGAGATCAGACCGCCGCGCTCCTTGATGAAAACACCGCTCGCGATGGAGGCCGTGCTTGCCGGCCTCCATCACTACCCGGGCGAGAGCGATTGGCACCGGCTCTATGTGCGGGGGCGGGTGCGGCCGTGGTGGTCGCTTGAGATCGTTTCGCTTGAGGGGCAAGTGCATTTTTATATCTGGACGCGTGCTAACTTTCGCAAGGTCGTCGAGGCAGCTTTTTACTCACAATACCCGGGCGTACAGATCGTCGAGGCGCAAGATTACACGCGAACGATCGCCGCTGACCCTGGGAATGGCTGGATGGCCTGGGGATGCGACTATAAGCACACGAGAATAGAGGACGCGTATCCCATAAAAACCTATATCGACTACGGCCTTGATAAACCGCAAAAAGAGCCCGAGCAAACCGACCCTATGGCGAATCTTGTCGAATTTGCCGCTTCAGTGGGGAAAGGCGAGTACCTCTGGATCCAATACATCTTTCGTGTGCATTTGTGGGGAGAGAAATACGGCAGTAAGAAAAACAAAGAGGGGAAGCCATATACCTGGAGAGATCAAGCCAAAGAAATCATCATGAAGATACGAAGTGAGACGCGCGAAGATTATACCGACCCGACAACGGGCGAAAAACGGCCCGGATTCCCGAATCCGACCAAGCATCAGACAGAGACCATGGCGGCGATCGAGCGCAATGTCTCGAAGCTCGCCTTCGATGTGGGCGCTCGCGCGCTCTACATCAACCGGCCGGAGAAGTTCGACCCTATCACCATCACGGCCATGATCGGCCTTTTCAAGGCATTTTCATCGGAGGGGTGGAACGGGATCAAGGCAACGCGGTGGCTCCTCGAATATGCCGATTTCCCCTGGGAGTTTGGCAATGTGCGGCGCAAAGAGCGGCGCGCGAAACACTTGGTTGAAGCGTACCGGCGCCGGCAGTACTTTCATGAGCCGTTTGCCTTTAGCGACTACATGGTAATGAGCACCGAGGAGCTTGCGACCCTGTTCCATGTCCCTTCAGGTGCCGTTGGGTCGCCCGCCTTGCCACGCATCCAATCGGCGACCGGTGAAGCGCCGGTCAATCTCCCGACCTAGCCCCTATGCTTTTTCGCTTGGTTACGGCGACCTCGACCGCGCTTCACCTGCACGCGATACGTTGGTGGCGCGAGTATTCCGCGCTCATCGCCGTCGTGGTCGTTATTGGCGTACCAGCTTACATCTTTTTTCTTGCGCCGCCGCGCGCCTTCCCGATTGACATGTTCGTGCATGTCGACCAAGGAGCCACGCTCTCGAATATCGCCACGGAGCTTGCCGAGACAGGGATCATCCGTTCGCCTCTCGTTTTTGAGCTCTTCGTACGCGGCATAGGCGGGTCGCGCACCATAGATGCGGGGACCTACCGTTTCGACGAGCCGCTCTCGGTTATTTCGATTGCACGCCGCCTCATGCGAGGCGACTCGGGCATCCCGCCTGTACGCGTCACTTTTCCTGAAGGGCTTTCAGTACGCGAGATGTCAGAGGTTGCATATGACGCGGTCTCACAGGAATTTGCCACCGCCTTTTTCAAAGAAGCAAAGCCCTATGAGGGATTTTTATTCCCCGATACCTATCTCATTTCTACCGCTGACACCCCTGCAGGCCTTGTCGCGCACATGCGGCAAGTGTTCGCCGCACATACCGCCATGCTCGAGCCGGGCGTCCAAAGCTCCGGCCGCACACTTGATGAAATAATAATCATGGCCTCACTCGTCGAACGAGAGGCGAATACTGATGCCGACCGCCGCATCGTCGCGGGTATCTTATGGGACAGGCTCGACCTCGACATGGCACTTCAAGTTGACGCAGTATTCGGTTACATACTTGAAAAAAGCGCTTACGCGCCGACATTAGAGGATCTCAAGATCAATTCGCCCTACAACACGTATCTCTATCGCGGCTTGCCGCCAACCCCGATAGGGAACCCGGGCCTCGGAGCGATAATGGCGGCGCTTGAACCGACGAAAACGCCTTACCTCTACTACCTCACGGGGACTGACGGCACTATGTATTACGCGCGAACCTTCGCTGAACATCAGGCGAATCGCGCAAAGTATCTCAAATGAAAACCGCGCGACGGTGCACCTATAAGGCGTCGTGTCGCGCGGTTTCTGTGCCCCAGTTCACGCATTGAAGAATGCCCTCCCATCTGGCCATGCAGCTTCGATACTCCCCGCTTTTTCAAGCCCTCGCAGACGTTGAAGCGTCTTGCCATAGCTTTGATCGCTCGCGAGAAGCGCCCACCCCTCCTCCCCGTCCAGCCCAAATTCCACATATAAGAACTTGTGCTGGCCTGGGTCAAGTCGTTTTCGGCTCGTATCGCCTTTACCGACTGAGTCAAGAAGGATATGAGAGTCGGGGCCCCGGTTGAACACCTCGACGAAAATCATGCCCTGGACACGTTGCAAAGGACCGTTCACCGTACTCACCTCTCTTTCTCCGGCCTTCTGATTAGAGTATATTCAGCAGATGAGAAGCTTTGTCAAGGGGAAAAAGGTGTGGGTAGCGCTTTCAGGCGGCGTCGATTCGGCCGTCGCCGCCGCACTTTTGAAACAGGCAGGCGCCGAAGTCACCGGCGTTTTTATCAAGGGGTGGTACCCGCCGGGGATGCCCTGTACATGGGCCGCCGATCGCCGCGACGCGATGCGGGCGGCGGCGCACCTCCGTATCCCGTTCGCGACGCTTGACGCAAGCGCGGCTTACAAGGCAAGCGTCGTCGATTACCTCTTAAGCGAATACAAGGCGGGCCGAACCCCGAACCCTGACGTGATGTGCAATCGTGACATAAAATTCGGCGTTTTTTATCGTTTCGCCAAAGTGCAGGGGGCCGACTACATCGCGACAGGACATTATCGCGGCGGCGAGAAAGATCAGAGCTATTTTCTTTGGGCCGTGCCAAAAGAGATTCTCGCCGAGACCCTCTTCCCTCTAGGCGGCATGAGCAAGGCAGAGATTCGCGCGCTTGCGCGCCGCTATGCTTTGCCCGTTGCCGACAAACCCGACAGCCAAGGCATCTGCTTTTTGGGAGACATATCGGTGAAAGATCTCCTTAAACACGAATTCGGCGAGAACCCGGCGATTTTGTATACGCTAGGCGAACGGGCGCAGGGCGGCTACGTCGTCGGTAAAGATGTCACGAAAAAAGAGATACGAGTCGCAAAATCACGACTTGCCGCGCCCGTCCGTTCGATCAGTTTTTCGCACCCGAATTGGCACCGCTCTTTGGGAGAAGGGATCGTCGCGCAGTACCGCTACCGCGGCCCGCTCGTTTCAGGGAAAATCAGTGACAATCTTTTTACCACTGAAGCGGATCTTCAAGAATTACCGGTGCCGGGCCAGTCCATCGTCTTCTATCGAGAGCATGAGCTTGTGGGCGGTGGTATCATTGAGCCATGAGGTGGCGGATAACATTCGGCGTCTTTTTCGGTATCGTTGTCATCATTATAGGGTTCGCCTTCTTCGTCCCTCGCGCGAATCGGGGAGGAGAGCAAGCTCCGATTACCGAAACAGCCACCCTCTCTCCGGCGGTCTCCTTTATGACAAAGTACGCGAAGGGCGTACATACCATAGAAGGGTTCGTTACTGCGCCGACGCCGTGTACGGAGGTTTCGGCCGATGCAAGGGTGGCGAGCGGCACGCCCGAGACCATCAGCGTCGACATTCTTATGCCGCCTGACACGGGTATCTGCCTGCAGGTGATAACCGAGCTTCCCTTCAAGGTTTCAGTCAAAGCGAGTACCGATGCTGTCATCGAGGTCTTCGTCAATGGCGCTCGCGTCTCTGAAGCGCGCTCTTCGCCGTGAGCCCTCTTTCTGCCAGAGAGGAGCGCGTCATGCTCGCCGGCCCGCCGATAGTGAAAGCCGACGGCACTATCGAGACCTTCGACCCGAATCGCTTACAGGCCTCCCTCGTGCGTGCCGGCGCGCGAGCGTATGCGGCTGAACAAATTACCGAACAGATAGCGAAGACCGTCGTCGCGGGCGCTTCATCAAGAGAAATTTATGCCCGGGCCTTTACTCTTTTACGTAAAGAGGCGCGACCGGTCGCGGCGCGCTACGCCCTGCGGCGAGCGCTCC
>Ga0155536_128_pt5 | contig 15399 bp, 17 predicted proteins | sample RifCSPhighO2_12_FD_107193 | JGI IMG/M metagenome (GOLD analysis project Ga0155536, IMG submission 107193) | Candidatus Kaiserbacteria bacterium RIFCSPHIGHO2_12_FULL_56_13 | reverse complement strand
GCGTCATTGTTATCAATTACAATGGCGGCGGGACCGCACTCACTCCTGGCCGAATCGGTCAGGCGCTATCTTTAAACGGCACATCCTACTATCTCACAGTGAGCACCTCTATCTCTTCTATCAAATCAGTCGCGTTCTGGGCGAAAGCTTCGACGACCGCCTCGATTGCTCAAGGTCTCGTGAATCTCACCGGCACCACCGTCTATATATCTACCTCTGCAAGCAAGGTCCTCTCGGCTACCGGCTTTACCTCACCTGTCTATTATATAGACGGCGCCGCCTCGACGACTCCCGGGCTTTACGACGCCGAGTGGCACCACGTCGTCGTTACGGGCACGGCGGCGATTACCGGTAGCGCAGTCGAACTTGGCCGCGCCAACTCCGTCTACTTTGGAGGCCGTATGGACGACGTGCGCTTTTATTCGGCAACGCTCTCTGCAAGCGACGCCGCTCGTCTCTATGGGCTCGGCGGGACGACCTATGTCAATAAGAATGTCGACACAACCGCAACCGGTGTGGCGCCTGGCTCGGGCCTTGTCGGCTGGTGGACCTTCAACGGGCCGGACCTCCTCACCAATGTCACCGACAAGAGCGGGAGCGGCAATGCCGGTTCTCTCTCCGGTTTTGCCGCGACCACGACCGTTATCGGCAAACTGGGCCAAGCCCTTGACTTTGACGGTTCAGACGACTATGTCACTATTGCCCACAGCACCTCTCTCAACCACGGGAATGCAAGTGACACATTTTCGGTTTCAGCTTGGGTCAAGACAACTGCAGGGGGCCAGATCATTTCAAAAGGCAGGCCGACCTCTCTCACCCACATCGCCTACCGACTCCATGTGTCAAGCGGGAATCTTACATTCGCACGATGGCACCAGACTCCCGATACGGCAGACAGTTTCGCTGGAGATGTCGCTATCGACGACGGAGTGTGGCACCATGTTGCTTTTGTAAATACAAGCGCGTCATCGCACTCGCTCTATGTAGACGGCGCATTGGATGTGACCGATACCACGACCTGGTCGCAAGATGATCTGAATACCGAAGAGGTCAACATCGGCCGGTATAAGAATCATACGTTCTCGACGACTTTCTTTACGGGTTCTATTGACGATGTCCGGATCTACAACCGCGCGCTCTCGGCGGCAGAAGTATTACGGCTCTACCAGCTCGGAAACTGATATACTTTTTCTATGGCTATCCGCGTTGCGATAAATGGGTTTGGAAGGATCGGAAGAGTCTTTATGCGACGTGCGAAGGGGCGTGGGATAGAGATAGTGGCGGTGAATGACCTCGGCTCTCTTGAAAACCTCGCGTATCTCTTGAAGCATGATACGGTCTATGGCAAAGCGCCTTTCGAGGTCGAGACGAAAGGCAAAGCGCTCGTCATTGATGGCAAAGAAATCACGTTTCTCTCTGAAAAAGATCCGGTTCACTTGCCGTGGGGCAAGCTCGGCGTCGATGTGGTCGTAGAGGCGACCGGCGTCTTTGATGAATATGAAAAGGCGAAGGCGCACCTCAAGGTCGGCGCGAAACGCGTCGTGATTACCGCACCCGGCAAAGGTGAAGGCGGCGAGACGGTCCTTATGGGCATTAATGAAGACAAACTCGCAACGTGTCCCGTCACGAGCAATGCCTCATGCACGACAAATTCGGCGAGCCCGATTATCGCTATTCTTGATGAAAGCATTGGCATTGAAAAAGCCATACTCTCGACGGTGCATGCCTATACCTCGACGCAGTCAGTCATCGATGGTCCCGTGAAAGGGGGCGACTTTCGGCGCGGCCGCGATGCCGCGCACAATATCGCCCCTTCATCGACCGGAGCCGCGATCGCGGTCGCGAAGGCCTACCCGGCGCTCGTTGGCAAGTTCGATGGCATCGCGCTCCGCGTCCCCGTCATCGCGGGCTCGATCGCCGATATCACCTTTATCGCGAAGCGCGCAACCTCGGTTGAAGAGGTGAACAACCTCTTGCGTAAAGCGGCACACAACCCGCGTTGGGAGGGCCTTTTCAAAGTGACTGAAGAACAGCTCGTTTCAAGCGATATCGTGGGCGAACCAGTCGCCTCGATCGCCGACCTCCTCATGACCCGCGTTGTCGACGACAACCTCGTGAAAGTCCTCACCTGGTACGACAATGAAATGGGCTACGTCGAGTCTCTCCTCCGGCATGTCCTGAAGGCCGGCGAACAGATATGAAGGTCTATGTCGCGGCAGATCACGCAGGGTTTGCATTGAAGCAGAAACTTGTCGCGTCTGTGCGAGAGCTCGGGTTTGAGGTACAGGACATGGGGCCGGCGACATTGAACCCAGACGACGACTATCCCGATTTCATCATCCCAGTCGCGCAGGCAGTAGTGGCTGATACGACAGCCTTTGGCATCGTGCTGGGGAAGTCAGGTCAGGGCGAGGCGATGGCGGCAAACCGGGTCGTGGGTGCGCGCGCCGCTGTGTACTATGGTGGGCCGCTCGAGTTCGTGGCGCTCTCCCGTAAGCACAATAATGCGAATATGCTTTCGCTCGGAGCAGATTTTGTGACTGAAGATGAAGCGAAGGCGGCAACCCGCGTCTTTCTTACCACCGCATTTTCGGGCGACGAACGGCATCGCCGCCGCCTCGCGAAGTTTTAACCATGAGCATCATTATCCCGGCGGTTTTGCCGACTTCGCGCGCGGAGCTTGACCAAACACTCGCGCGGCTCGCGCCGGTCGAGGGCATCACGACCATACAGCTTGATGTGGTCGACGGCGTTTTCGCAGAACCCGCCTCGTGGCCCTATGCGCGTCAAGAGACATGGGAGCTCCCTCTCATTGAGCGATTTCGCTATGAGATCGACCTTATGGTGCAGAGGCCCGAAGAGGTGCTCGCGCGTTTTATTACGCTTGGCGCAAGCCGTATCACGCTCCACGTCGAAAGCGCGCGTTCAATCGCCACAATCGTTACCGATTTCAAACGACGCTACGGCCATGAAGCGGGGTTCACCTCGGGCCTCCTCTCCCTCGGGCTTGCCTTCAGTATCGGGACCGACACTGCCCCCTACGGGGTTTGCATCAAAGAGGTCGACTACGTGCAGTTCATGGGTATTGCGACGATTGGCAAACAAGACCAGCCTTTTGATGAGCGGGTAGTGCAAAAGATCAGGCGTTTTCGCCGCGAGTACCCCTCGGTGCCGCTCCAGGTCGATGGCGCGGTGTCGCTCCTCACTGTCCCAAAACTCCTTACCGCAGGGGTTTCGCGACTTGTCGTCGGGTCGGCGCTCGTGCGCGCGAGCGATATCTCTGCCGCACTTGCGAGATTTGAAGCACTCGGTGAACGTTTCGGCATTTACGAGCACTGATGCGCTACAATAACAAGTGATGGCACTTTCAGACGAACGCGTGAGGGCGCTTGAGAAAAAGGCCGAGGCGATTCGCGAGACGATTCTCTCGATGCTCGTCGCCGCGGGCTCGGGTCATACCGCGGGCCCGCTTGGGATGGCCGACATCTTTGCCGTCTTCTACTTTGAGATACTGAAGCACCACCCGGCAAACCCCGAGTGGGAGGAGCGCGATCGATTGATACTCTCAAACGGCCACATCACGCCGGTGCGCTATGCGGCGATGGCGCACGCGGGCTATTTCCCCATTGAAGAGTGCCTCACCCTGCGCAAGTTCGGCTCGCGCCTCCAAGGGCATCCTGAAAGGATTCGCCTCGAGGGGCTCGAGACAACCTCAGGCCCTCTTGGAGAGGGGCTCGCGCAGGCCGCGGGTATGGCTTACGCGCTTCGCATGGACGGCAAGAAAAATAGAGTGTACTGCATCACCTCTGACGGCGAGCACGACGAGGGTAATACGTGGGAGGCCATCATGTTTGCGGCAAAAAATAAGCTTTCGAACCTCACCGCTGTCATCGATCGCAATAACATTCAGATCGACGGCATGACCGAGGATGTGATGCCGCTTGAGTCTCTCAATGCAAAGTATGCCGCCTTCAATTGGCACGTGCTTGAGGTGAATGGCCACGACATCGCCGCCTTTGTCGCGGCAATCGAGGAGGCGAAGGCGATTAATGAAAAGCCGACTATCATCATTGCGCACACGATCCCCGGCAAGGGCGTGCCCGAGATCGAGTTTGATTACCACTGGCATGGCAAGCCGCCCTCTAAAGAAGAGGCCGCGCGCTTTTTGAAGGCGCTCCGGAGCGCAAAGGGCCGTGTCCCGCACGAGTATGCTTAATGTCGCGGCGAAACTTGTGGCAGAACCGTTTAGCGACAAGGTTACCAAGGCACCGACGCGCGATGGGTTTGGCAAGGGTGTAGTTGAGGCAGGAAAGGCGAATAAGAATGTCGTCGTCCTCTGCGCTGACTTGAAAGAATCTACGCGCGCCGAGTGGTTTGAGAAGGAGTTCCCCGAGCGTTTTATTGAAGTCGGAGTTGCCGAGCAGGCCATGGCCACGATTGCGAGCGGTATGGCCTTGGCGGGTAAGATCCCTTTCATTGCCTCGTATGCCTGCTTTTCACCGGGCCGCAACTACGAACAGATTCGCACCACGATTGCGCTCAACAAGGTGTCAGTCAAGGTTTGTGGGATGCATGCCGGCGTCTCGGTAGGGGCTGACGGCGCGACGCATCAGATGCTTGAGGATATCGGGATGATGCGCATGCTCCCGGGGATGACAGTCATCAATCCCTGCGACGCTCTCGAGGCGCGCAAGGCGACGGTTGCCGCTGCAAAGGTACCAGGGCCAATGTATCTGCGTTTCGGCCGTGCTGGTGTCCCCATATTTACGACACCCGACACGCCATTTTCGATAGGCAAGGCGCTCATCTTGTGGCAAGGGGAGAACCCGAAAGTCGCCCTCCTTGCGACCGGTTCGCTTTCGTATAACGCGCTTGCCGCGGCGCGTGCGCTCGATGCCGATGGCATCGCCTCACTTGTCCTTCATGTACCGACGATAAAACCGCTCGATGAGGCGGCGATTATCGAAGCGGCAAAGCGCACGCGCCGCATCGTGACCATTGAGGAGCATCAAGTTGCCGGCGGCTTCGGCTCTGCGGTCGCTGAACTTCTTTCTGAAAAGTATCCGGCCAAGATCAAACGTCTCGGCATCGAGGACGAATTCGGGCAGTCAGGCGACCCCGACGAGCTCATCGAGCACTACGGCCTCGGCGCCTCTTCAATCCGCCACGCCGCAGAAACCTTTATAAAGGAGTAGCACGGTACTCCTTTGGCGCCATCGCGAGGTACCCTTCGAGCATCTCTCGGGAGAGAAGGCCGCGCTGGGCGCCGATATACTGCACGACCGACATCGAGTTTATGGGGCCCCACGCGAGTGCCTCGGGGAGAGACTTGCCGAGGAGGAGCGCCGCGACGACCGTTGAGGCAAAAGCATCGCCCGCCCCTGTGCGCTCATAGGGGGGCTTCGGGTCGGGGTAGCTGGGGATATGGTAGGCTTTCATGCCGTCAAAAGAGTACGCGCCTTTGGGGCCGTCGGTCAGCACACAGGTTTTCGGCCCCTTGTCGTGCATGAGCTCCATGAGCTTTTTCGGGTTTTCTTCGGCCGTGCCGAGGATTCGCTGATACTCCTCTTTATTTGCAAAGAAAATGTCGGCGCGGCGGTACACCTTCTCGAGACGCTTGAGGCCCATGGCGATCTGAAATGTCCCGGGTTGAAAGGCAAGCAACATCTTCGGCTTTTCGATAAGCCAGTCAACGATATCGTCGTGGAGTTGGGCGCAGTGTTCAGAGAGCGACGAGAGGTAGACGGCTCTCGGTACGGGCAGAGGCGAGGGGAGCGCGCAATCGAATGCCTCGTGTTTTATGAGAATCGTGCGCTCGGCGCCGTACCAGAGCACATAGTGACTGTTCGTCATCTTTCCACCCACCGTCGTTACGAGAGAGGTATCAACCTTTTCTTTTTTAAGTGCGGTGAGGCAATCTTCGCCACTCCTATCTTTGCCGAGCCATGAAAGGAGCGCCGATGAGAGGCCGAGCCGCGCGGTGGCAACGGCGGCGTTCGCGGCATTGCCGACTGCCGGCACCACCGTTGCTGACTCGAAGGGGATCTTGTCGCCGAAGCGCATCGAGATTGTGCAGTGCTCGCGGTTAACATCGCAATGGACTTCAGCGTCTTTGAGACGGACAAAGGTGTCAACGACAGTGTCGCCTATGGCAAGAACATCCATAGTTATAGTTTATACTATTTTTATGAAGGACCTTGTGACGGTCGCACGCGCCTTGTTTGCAAGCGGCAAGGGGATCCTTGCCGCTGACGAGAGCGTCGCGACGGCAGACAAGCGTCTTGCCGCGCATGGCATAGCGATTGGTGGGGAGATGCGGCGCGCGGAGCGAGAGATCTTTCTCAATGCCGAGGGCATCGAGCAGTACCTCTCGGGAGCCATCCTCTTTTCAGAAACTTTCGCACAGAAGGGGAGCGACGGCAAACTTTTCCCCGCCTCTTTGGCCGCGCGCGGCATCGCGCCCGGCATCAAAGTAGACCAGGGGACCGAGCCCATTGCCGAGAGCCCGAAGGAGTTCATAACGAACGGGCTCATCGGCCTTTCCGAGCGGCTCCTCGAGTTTGCAAAAAAGGGGGCGCTGTTCGCAAAATGGCGTGCGGTCGTGCGAATAGACGGCGACCAGCTCCCGAGCTCGCGCGCGCTCTTAGAGAATGCGAAGCGGCTTGCAACCTACGCGAGAGAGGCCCAAGCGGCGGGCCTTGTGCCTGTCATCGAGCCCGAAGTCCTGCTTGATGGGATGCATAGCTTGTTGCGCTCGAAAGTGGTGCTTGAGGAGGTGCTCGCCACCGTATTCGTCGCTCTTGAGGCGCAAGCTGTTGATCGCGCGTCGGTTGTCCTCAAGACCTCGATGGTCCTTTCGGGGAGTGAGACCGGCAAGCACGATGCTCCGCAAGAGGTGGCAAGGCATACGCTTGAAGCTCTGGTCGCAAATGTGCCTAAGCAGATCGCTGGCATCGCGTTCCTTTCAGGGGGACAGACGCCTGACCAAGCGACTGAAAATCTCGCGGCTATCGTAGCGACGGCGCGGGCGGCGAGTACCTCGTGGCCAGTGACTTTCAGCTACGCTCGCGCGCTCCAAGAGGAGACGCTTCAAATATGGAGAGGCGAAGAGGCGAACGTCGCCGCCGCCCGCGCAGTATTTTTGAATCGTCTTAAGAGACTCTCCGCCGCCGTTTCCATGTAGGACATACGATGTCCGACATGGTTGCGCAAACCGAGCAAATGCGGCATAATCGGCCCACTATGTTGACGTTGAAGGCAGAAAAACGGACGCAAACCGGCAAGGGTGTCGGCGCGCTTCGGCGCGCCGGGGCTCTCCCTGCCGTCGTTTACGGCCCCCACAAAGAATCGATGCCCATCACGCTCTCTGCGCAAGATTTCGAAAAAGTGTTTCGCAAGGCGGGCGAGTCGACTATTGTTGCCTTGACAGGGATTGGTGAAGACCTCCCAACCTTGGTTCATGAGATAGATCTCGACCCGCTTACGAATAAGCCGCGCCATGTCGATTTTTATGCAGTAACGAAGGGTCAAAAGGTCGAGCTCGCGATACCGGTCGAGTTTACGGGAGAATCGCTGGCAGTGAAGGAGGGCGCCTCCCTCGTGAAAGTCTTGCACGAAATAGAAATCAAGGCCGACCCCATGAATCTCCCGCACGAGTTCGTCGCCGACCTCTCGATGCTCAAGGCAGTCGGTGACAAGCTCCACGTGCGTGACTTAGTGGCGTTTGAGGGCGTCGAGCTCATCACGAACCCTGATGAGGTCATCGCTCTGATCCAAGAAGTTGTTGAAGAAAAAGTCGAAGAGGCGCCGACTGACCTCTCGGCGATCGAAGTTGAGCAAAAGGGCAAAGAGGAGGAAGGCGCGGTTGAAGGAGCTCCTGCCTCCGAAGTAAAGGAAAAAGAGAAGGCGTAGAGAGCGCTCTGTTATACTGGCTCAATGTTCCGGACTTTCGCCGGCGCCATTTTTCTTATTGTGCTCTTTGCGCCTATCGTGATAGACGCGCAATTCCTTTCTCCTGAAGAGCGGAGTCGGCTCGAAGCCGAATACAATCAGCTCCAAAAGGAGATCGTCGAATGGCAGAAGGTACTCGACGAGACCAAGGCAAAAAAGAACACGCTCCAAGGAGATGTCACCACGCTTAATGCACAGATAAAACAGGCGGAGGCGCAGATACGTCAGAAGAACATCGCTATCTCAGGACTCTCGGTCGAGATACGGTCGAAGACCGAACACATCGGCAAGCTTTCTCTGCGCATGCAAGAGACCATGGACTCTCTCGCGAGCCTCATGCGGCGCACCGATGAGATGGACCGCATCTCCCTCGTGGCGCTCGCTATCGGTTCGACCGATTTCTCCGCTTTTTTTCTTGAAGCAGATACGATTCTCACGCTCGAGGCGCGTCTCGAAGAGACCATCGATGAGTTGCAGACGATCAGGAGCGAGACAGAGCAAGAACGCGCCGCGCTCGCAGAGAAAAAAGATGCCGAGGTCGATGCCCGCTATGTCGTTGAGAGCAAGAAGCAGCAGATCGCGAAGAGTGAGGCCGGGAAGAGGGAGTTGCTTACGATCACCAAAAACCAAGAAGAGGGATATCAGAAGGTGCTCGCTGAACGACAGCGTCGTGCCGAGGCGATACGAAACGCCCTCTTCCCACTCCGTGACGCCGAGGGGATCCCCTTTGGCACGGCGCTTGATCATGCCGCGCTCGCCTCTCAAAAGACCGGAGTGCGCACCGCACTTATCCTCGCGGTCCTCTCGCAAGAGTCTGATTTGGGGAAGAATGTCGGACAGTGTTATGTCGCAAGCCTCTCGACTGGCGAGGGGGTTGGCAAGAATACTGGTCGTGTTTTCAGCAACACGATGAAGGTTCCGCGTGATACCGTACCGTTCGAGCGCATCACGAGCGCCCTAGGACTTGCGTGGGCGACCTCTCCTGTCTCCTGTCCGGTGGGGGGGAAGGGCTATGGGGGCGCCATGGGCCCATCGCAGTTCATCCCATCGACATGGGAGCTTTTCGCCCCAAAGCTCAAGTCTTCCTTAGGAGTCGCACAGCCAAACCCATGGGACGCAAAGCACGCCATCATGGCGACCGCGATCTATCTCGCAGATCTTGGTGCGGGGTCGCAGACCTACAGCGCCGAACGAAATGCGGCGTGCCGCTATTACTCAGGCCGCTCCTGCGACACGCGCTCGCCCATAAACTACACCTACGGCAATGCCGTCATCGCGAAGGCCGAGAGATTCCAAGAAGACATCGACTTCTTGAAGGGCGTGTAGTATAGTGGGCGCGCATGAAAAAGGATATCCACCCGGCCGATTACCGCCCCGTCATTTTTGAAGATCTCGCCTCTGGGGCGCGTTTTTTGATTGGTTCGACCGCCGCGACCCGCGAGACCGCGAAGTGGGCTAAAGCCGCCAAAGACGGCTCGTCCGACCGGTCGCTTTGGATTGGTCTAGGTGAGGACGGCAAGGAGTATCCTAAGATAACCGTCGAGATCTCCAGCAAATCGCATCCGGTCTACACGGGCGAGGATCGCTCGCTCGATAAAGGCGGCCAGGTCGAAAAGTTCAAGAAGCGGGCTGCAAAGAAAAAGTAGATTTCGCGTATACTGAAGGGAATGGAATATTCTTCTGAATTGAAGAAGAATTTTGCAACGGCGTATCTCGCCGAAGAGTACGAACGTCTTGAAGAGGAGAAGCGCGCGGCCGAGAGCGCTGCGGGGGGAGACCCTGACCTTCTCCGCCTTGCCAAAGAGGACGTGCTTCGCATCACGGCGCGGCAAGAGGAGATTCTCGCCGAAATAGAGAAGATACTCGCGAAAGAGCGCGAGGAGGAGTCGAAACCTCTCTCGGTCGTCATGGAGTTTCGCGCAGGCGCAGGCGGTAACGAGGCGGCGATTTTCGCAAAGGATCTCAAGGGTATGTACGAAAAATTTGCCGCTATGAGAGGGTGGCGGGCAAAACCGGTTGACGAACTCACGTTTGAGATCGCCGGGGGAGATGCGTACGATGCGCTCCGATATGAGACGGGTGTCCACCGCGTACAGCGGATCCCTGAGACTGAAAAATCGGGCCGTATTCACACTTCGACGGCCTCGGTTGCCGTGCTCCCTATCCGAGCCACATCGAAGATTGAGATCAATCCCGCCGATATCGAGATGGAGTTCTCTCGGAGTGGCGGGGCAGGAGGGCAGAATGTGAACAAGGTTGAAACAGCCGTACGCCTCGTCCACACGCCGACGGGTATCGATGTCCGCTCTTCAAGCGAGCGTTCGCAAAAGGCGAACCGTGACAAGGCGCTCCAGATCCTCACCGCGAAGCTCGAACAGCTCCATGAGGAGGAGGAGGCAAAAAAGCACGCGGCGGAACGAAAATCGCAAATCGGCACGGCCGATCGTTCGGAGAAAATCCGCACCTATAATTTCCTCCAAGATCGGGTCACCGACCACCGCATCAAGGAAAGTTGGCACAACCTGCCGAAGATCATGTCAGGCGGCATTGAGGATATTATCAACGCTTTGCAAAAAGCCGCGATTCAGGTAGAGTGAGCCCGTTATGGCAGTGAGTATGCCAAAGGGAGAGATCGAGCGCCTGTTTACTGCAGGCGCGCATTTTGCACAGGTGAAGAGCCGCCGGCACCCTTCAATGAAACCCTATATCGTCGGCGCCCGCGCGAAGACCGAGATCATCGACCTTGCAAAAACCGAGCAGCAGCTTGCCGAAGCAAAAGAGGCCTTGGCCGCGCTTGCTCGAGATGGTCGGATAGTCCTCTTTGTAGGAGGCAAGCCAGAGATTGCGGCACTCGTGAAGAGCGCCGCAATGAAGGTCGGGGCGCCCTATGTCTCAAGCCGCTGGCTTGGCGGCACGATTTCGAATTGGGGCGAGATCAAGAAGCGCATCGACCGCCTCGCAGACCTTAATGAAAAGAAGGCCGCGGGAACGCTCGCGAAGCAGCACACGAAGCTCGAAGTGGTGAAGCTTGACCGCGAGGCAAAGCGCCTCTCGGAGCGGCTCGACGGCATCACGCTCCTCGAAAAGCGCCCTGACGTCCTGCTTGTGGTTGACACGAAGCGCGAGAAACATGCGGTCAAAGAGGCGCGCGCGGCGGGGCTCCCCGTGATCGCGATCATGAACTCCGACTGCGACCTTAGAGATGCAGCATACCCCATCGTCGCGAATGACGCCTCGCGCGAGACAGTGAAGCTTCTCCTCACCGAGCTTACGGGAGCGTTCGAGAAAGGCCGGGCGATGTAAAATAAGGGGCATGGAAATCGCAACCGAAGTCGTTAAAGCGCTGCGCGACAAGACGGGCGTATCAGTGATGCAGTGCCGCAAGGCGCTCGAGGAATCTGCGGGCGATCTTGCAAAAGCCGAAGAGATTTTGCGTAAGCACTCCGGTATCACGGCGGCGAAGAAGGCACGTCGCGCGCTTGGTGCCGGAGCAGTGGGCTCATATGTGCATGATTATGCGAAGGGAGCTATGGTGCTCTTGGGGAGCGAGAGCGATTTTGTTGCTAAAAATCCAGAGTTTTCAGCACTTGCGCGCGAGATTGCCATGCAGGTCGCCGCGATGGACCCAGAAGATACAGAGGCCTTACTTGCGCAGCCCTACATTAAAGACGAGAGCAAAACGGTTGCTGACCTCCTTAACGAAGCGACCCAAAAATTCGGCGAACGGGTGGAGATAACTCAGTTTGCACGCTTTTCCGCATAGGGGTAATCTAGGGGAGGTATGGGATATCTAGTATTTATGCTTATTGCCGTTGCCCTTTTCTCGGGCTTCCTTTTTCTCACCTATTATGAGGCACGGCGCGGCGTGCGCGTGTTCGCGGCATTTCGGAACGATCTTGACGCGCAGGTGGCGCGCGCGATCGCCATTGTCACGCATGTTGATTTTGAGCCATTGGTGCGGCAACAGTTTCAGTTGCTGGCGGCGCATGTCGCCCACGACATCGCGCACCTCTTTTTGCGTACAGTGCGTGCGATCGAGCATGTGCTGACACGGCTCGTGAGGCACTTGCGCGCCCGCCACGGCATCACCGAAGGCCCGAACGCGACTCCGCGCGCCTTTGTAAAGACGATGCGCGAATTTAAGCGAGAGCTCTCCTCAACACGCCCGCCGATTTCTGAAGTGTAGCGAAAACGGTAGTATACTCTTGTGCCGCCCTAGCTCAGCTGGTTAGAGCAGCTGTTTTGTAAACAGCAGGTCCTCGGTTCGAATCCGAGGGGCGGCTCACTAAAGCGGCGTCGAGGTTGAAAGTGTACCCTTGGGGAAGCGGGTCATAAGCTCCTCAAGCGATTCAAAGCCGTACGAGGTTTTGCCGTTCACCACGAAGGATGGCAAGCCGTTCTTCACTTTGGTAACGGCGATCAGGGTTTCAAGAGCGCCGAGCGCGAGGTGGTAATCGAACGAGTACACGCGCAAATCCGGATAGGTGTCGCGCAAGTAGGAGAGCGCGTAGCCAGCACGGTCGCAATTGTCGCAGTCGCCCGCATTGCTATAGAAATAAAGCACGGTCACGTCCTTTTGACCGCAGGTCGCCGCAAGCTGTTTTGCGGCGAGGTAGTCGCGTATCTCAAGCAAGGTGTAGCGCTTCTTAAGCTCGATAACCTCTCGATTGTCGCTCCCGAGTTCTTGCTCGGCGTAAGCAAGCCGATCGCCAAGATTAGCAAGCTCGCTCGCGAGGCTCGTCGAGGTCGCGCTTTCGCACGGCGCAGAGACGAGCAGGAGAAACTGCGTCTCAAGCGAGAGAGTATCAATAGCGATCTGACTTTCAATAGCGGCAAGCTCCTCGATACGTTGTTTGCCGAGGTAATCGATCGAGAGGGCAATCGTCCCGACAATGAGGATGGTGATGCCGAGCGCGATGAGCACGTTTCTCGTGACGAGCGACATGCGCAGGACTTTACCGCCACGAGCGCGTCTTGTGAAGGACGATATCGACAGAGGCGCGGGCGATCCACAGGGGCGCCAACAGGCCATAGAAAAGGAGGAATGAGATGAGGCCGCGCGCAAGGCCTCCGGGGGTGCGAGAGATTTGCTTGCCGAGCACGGCGAGGGAAACCCATGCAGCAATGGTGACGAGAACAAGGAGCATGAAGAAGGTCGTGGGGAAGTAAAACCAATCAAAGGCGAAGGAGGCGGGGAGATACGCATACGCGAGGGGAATGCCCTCGCGGAGCGCAATGGCTTGTGCGATATCAGCACTGGTGGCGAATACGATTGTCCCGAAGACGATCACACTGGCTGAGAGAGAAAAGAGCCCGATCGGCAGGACAAGCATCCCGAGCGCGCCCTTCGCAGGACTGAATACAAGGTCGCGATAGTCGAAGAGGACATTACGCAAAAACCCTGATATCCAGCGTATCCGTTGCAAAAAGAGGCGGCGCAGGGTGGCAGGCGCCGTGGTGTACACGCGCGCGCGAGGCGCGTTCTCGATCGTGTAGCCGTGCCGTTGAAGCCGCAATGCCATCTCCATATCTTCAACCTGGTGCCCTGTCCGAAATCCCCCGACCGCCATGACGATGGCGCGCCGGTAAAATGACGACGGGCCCGGGGTCACATAGAGGCCATTTATTGATGCAAGGGTATGTCGTTGCGCAATGCCGAAGAGATATTCGGCATATTGCATGAGCTCGAGGATATTCTTCGGTTCATGCACTGACATCGCGGCAGTGACTGCGGCGACGCCCGCTTCAAAACACGGAATGATGTGTCGGAGCGCTGAAGGTTCAACGAACGAGTCGGCGTCGAGGCATCCGACGATTTCGGCATCGGTCGCCCTGATGCCAGCATTGAGGGCCGTATATTTGCCGCCATTTTCTTTGTGGATGATGGCAACGTGCGGGTGGTTGCGGAACTGCTCCATCACCTCGCGCGTGCCATCAGTCGAACCATCATTCACTAATATGAGCGAGAGTTTGTCGGCAGGGTAATCGAGGGCGAGTACCGATGTGGCAGTGCGCGCGAGAGTCGTCTCTTCGTTGTAGCAGGGGACGATGACCGCGACTGTCGGGAGCGCATTGCCTCCTGCGGGAGCGCCCGCCCGTCTCCGGCGGGCGGGCGCGGAGAGAAAGGTGACGAGCACGAACGACTCGAAGAAAATCGCGACGAAAAGGGCAGGGTAGATGAGCAACTCGGCACTCATGGTCAGCGGATCGTCGCCTCGCAGTTTTTTACCGTTGCCGCTTCGAGCTTCGCATGGAGCGCATTCACCTCGTCAGAGGTGAGTGTTCGTTCGACACTGCGATAGGTGATGCGGTAGGCATAACTCGCCTTGCCTGCACCGATCTTCTCCGCATTTTCGTAGGTGTCGGTGAGCTTCACCTCTTCAACAAGGTCGCCGGCAATCTCACGAACGAGGTCAAAGTAGTTATTCGGCACGAAACCCTTTGCGACAATAAATGAGATGTCGCGCACAACCGGCGGGTACTTGCTCACCTCTTTATACGCCTGCCCCAGCACAAGCTGTTTTTTCACTCGTTCGTCATCTGACCAGAGGAGCCGGATATCGGGGAGCTGCATGCTAATGATGGCGAGTCGCTCGAGGCCAAAGCCGAAGGCCCAGCCATTCCATTTGCTTGAGTCGATGCCGAGATTGTCGAGCACTCTCCCTTTGACGACGCCAGCGCCCAAGACCTCGACCCATGTGCCGTTGCCGTCCTTATCGACCTCCATTTCAAGCGAGGGATCAGTGTAGGGGAAAACATCTTTATTGAAACGGCACCTTACTTCAGGGCCGAACGCGGCCTTGGCAATATCGGCAAGGACTTTCTTAAGATCTTCGATACCGATGACCTTTTCTTCTTTTCGCGCTAGGTACCAGCCGTCGATCTGATGAAACACATTCATGTGGCGGGCATCAATCTCGTCTTTGCGATAAACTTTGCCGTAGGAAAGGGCGCCGACTGCCTCGCCTGCCGTAATCTTTTTCTGCACGCTTTTCTCGCGTAGCCAGTAGTACCACATGACCGTGGTGTGGGTGCGGAGCACATGCGTATCATCAATAAAATAAGAATCGGATCTGGAGCGGGCAGGATGATCTGCGGGGAAATCAAAAAGATCAAAGACGATATCCATAGCCATTATTTCGGGGACATCGATGACGTCGAAATCCTTGAAATTGGGGATGGCGAGGATTCTTTTGACGAGTTCGTGGATGGGACTCCCGGGGGTACGGGAGAGGTCAGGCATCGCCAGATAGCGCTTGATGCGCCCCGCTTCAAAGTCGCTCCGCCTCCCCACCTCTTGCCGTAGCTCCCCCTCCTCCGCGCGGGATATTTTGATATCCATGACCGCTTCAGTGTACCAGAGGGATATGTGTAATAGAATAGAGAAGTCTGCGGTATGAAAAAAGGAAAACACATCTATTTTGTCCGCCACGGGGAAAGCAGTTCGAA
>Ga0155536_108_pt1 | contig 16788 bp, 16 predicted proteins | sample RifCSPhighO2_12_FD_107193 | JGI IMG/M metagenome (GOLD analysis project Ga0155536, IMG submission 107193) | Candidatus Kaiserbacteria bacterium RIFCSPHIGHO2_12_FULL_56_13 | reverse complement strand
CATCGCGGTCTTGATTCGCCCTATCGCGATTGCCATCGTCGCGCCCTTCATCGCAAGCGGCGCCTTGGCAGTGTGGTGGGGGCAGCTATCTATGAAGCGGCTCCTCGCCGCGTCTCTCGTCCTCGTGATCTGCTTTAGCGCGGTACTCTCTCCATGGCTTATCCGTAACCACGCGGTCTTCGACACCTATGCACTCTCCTCGCTTATGCCCTTTCAGCTCTACTACTACGACGGGCCGTCAATCTATGCGACCGCGCACGACATCTCGTTTCAAGAAGCGTGGGATGTCCTCGACGAGCGTATGAAAGGGCTCGTCGGCTTTTCGCACAAAGAAGAGCCCGAGCGCTTCGCCAACTTCTCGACGATCACGCCGATCCTTTGGGAGGCGGGTTTTACGAACGCGTTTGAAGACCCGCGTGCCCTTATCGAGACGCGCGTGGCGCAGTTCTTCAAGTTCTTCGTGCGCGATGGGATCCGCTACTGGATCGAGCGGTATGAAATCCCACTTCTCTCCGGCTGGGGCTTCGGCGTGGTCGTCATCGAACGCCTCGTCCTCGCCGCGCTCGCGCTCGGCTTTTTTGCCGCCCTCATCTTCGCCTCCCGAGGGCGCAACCTCCCGCAGATCCTCATGGTCCTTGTCGTCCTGTACTTCGCTCTCCTCACTGGCGTCATGGCTTCGGCGGGACTTCGCTACCCTGCCGAGCCCCTTTTCCTCCTCCTTGGTGTCGCGGGGCTCTTTGAGGTATATAAGAAAGTACGTCTCCCCCTGCCATGAAAGTCTGCGTCGTCACTCCTACCTACAATGAGCGTGAGAACATCGCGTCCTTTATCGGCGCGATCTACGGCGCGATGAGAGGCGAAGTCACCGTCTGCGTCCTCGACGACAGCTCGCCTGACGGGACTGCGGGAGAGGTCGAGGCCCTCCAAAAGCTCTTCCCCTCTCTGATCCTCATCAAGCGCCCGAAGAAGGAGGGGCTTGGCCGGGCTTACGTCGACGGGTTCACGCGCATGCTCGAACGCAATGAGTTCGATGTCATCGTCATGATTGACTCTGACTTCTCCGAGCACCCGCTCTATATTCCCAAGGCTCTCGCCGAGCTCTCGCATGCTGATGTTGTCACGGGCTCCCGCTACGTGAAAGGGTCAAAGATCTACGGGTGGGACTTGAAACGAAAAGTGCTCTCCTTCTTCGCGAATCGCGTCTATGCGCGCTTCATCATCGGCCTCCCTGTCAACGACGTAACGATGGGATTTAATGTCATGCGCGCTGGCTATTTGAAAAGAGTTGATCTCACCAAGCTCCCCTCGGCGGGCTATGCCTTCATCATGGAGCTTAAGGCCGCGCTTTACAAAGAGGGCGCGCGATTTGCCGAAATCCCGATCGTGTTCGTCGAGCGCATCGAGGGTCGCTCAAAGATCTCAAGCCGCGTCATTAAAGAGGGTGTGATCGCCCCATGGCGTATCCGCTTCCCCCATTGGTTTACATGATGCTCCGCCCGCACGCCTCTGCCCTCGTTGCCGCCCTCCTCTTTGCCCTTCTCGTCGCGGGGCCTTTCATCCTCTCCGGCTTTGCCACGAACTTTGCTGACCCCTACCCCGAACTCACGAATGACCAGAGTTTTTACCTTGCGCGCATCCAAGATATCCGCGACGGCTACCCCGTGACCGGGAATGCCTACCTCGCCGAGCACAAAAACGCGCTCCCGATGCAGTTTCTCACCGGTGAATATCTTGAGGCGCTGATCCTCGACCTCCTTTCCCTCCCCACGTCGGCCTCTCTCATCCTCTTCACTCTCTTTTTCACACCAATCATCTTTCTCCTCACCTACGCGATCTTCCTTGTGCTCAAGGCACCGCGGCACTGGGGCCTACTCGCTACGCTTTTGCTCACTTTCGGCATATATTTCTTCGACTTTGCGCGGCCGATAAGCCCGCAGTTTAACTTTATCTTTTGGCTTGTCGCTGTCCTTGCCTTTTTCACCCTCTATGAACGCACCGACCTGCGCTCACTTATCCTGCAAGCTGGCACGATCGGTATCCTTTTCTATCTCTATCCCTACTACTGGACGCACCTCCTTGCGACGCTTGGCGTTCTTGTGCTCGTCGAGCTCGTGCGAAGCCGTGCCGCCGCACTCCGCACCGTGCTCATTGTCCTGCTTGCCCTCGCCTTTGGAAGCGGTTACCTTGTGCTCCTTGCGGCGGCACGCGCGCTCCCCGAATATTACGAATCTCTTTTCCGCCTTGGCTTTATCGAGACGCATACACCCTCTGGCCTCTCTCTCGTCCTCATTGCCCTTGCCGCACTTGTCGCCGCTCTTTACATAGCTCAACGATCGCGCGGCACGCGGCTCCTGCCACCTGTCGCTCTTCTCATAGGCGGCATCGTCGCGCTGAATCAGCACCTTGTCACGGGGCTTAACATGGAGTTTGCAAGTCACTATGGGATGCAGATCATCTTTGCTTCTGCCTTTCTTATCGCCGCCGCAGTGAGCGCGAGGGAGTGGTGGCCTCTCCTTGAAAAGCGCGCAGTGAAAGGCGTTGCGGCCGTCATAGTTCTCTTTCTTACCCTTTTCTCCGTGAGCGCGCCATACCAAGAGCTCTCTTCACACCTTCCGCCTTTCGCCTCCTACGAGCTTGTCGCGTGGCTTACGGCGCATGCCGAGCCGGGAGTAGTGGTGTACGCGCCTGAAGCGCTCTCACTCATCATCCCTGCCTACACCAGTGCCGACGTGTTCTACGCGCGAAATGCGAACGCCGGCTTTATCACAAACAACGAGGTCGTCGATCGCTTCATTATTCAAAACTACGGCGCGACCATTGACGACGCCTTTATTGAAAAACACCAGCGCGAAGTCTTCGGCCACCACTACCTCAATACCTACGGTCACGCGCTGCAAAAAGCGAGAGTCCTGTCATTGCTTGGCATCGATGCCTCCCTCCCCCCACGCATCCCTCGCGACGCGCTCGAGCGCGTCAAGGCGCGCGCGGCGGAGCTCCAGTCAAAACCCTTTGCAGAGATTGTTGCGCCGTACCGCCTCGACTACATCGTTGACGAAAGCGGCACTATCCATGCGTATCCCTAAACTTCTCCTCTCTCTTGTCGCGATCTTCGCGCTCTCGCGCGCAGTGCTCTACACCCTCTTCCCTTTTCGTACCGATTTCTTGCCGTGGTTGAACCAGCTCCTTGATATCGAGCTCCTCAAAACGAATCTCTGGGAGAGCGTGTACTACCTTCACGCAACGCCGCCCCTTTACAACGTCTATATCGGCCTCGTGCTCCAAACCTCTCCCGAAGCCGTGCTCCCCTACACCTTTGCGGCGCTCCACTTCTTCATGGGTCTTGGCATGGTAGCGATGACCTATGCCCTCCTCAACTATCTCACCGCCTCTCCCCGACTCGCCTTCCTCGGCGGCCTCACTCTACTTGCCTACCCAATCCTCTTCCGCTTCGAGATCATCCCCTTTTACACCTATCCGATTGCTTTTCTTCTTGTGCTCTCTGCTTTTCTCCTCATGCGGTTCTTAAAGACGAATCGCGGCGGCTACATCGTCGCCTGTCTCGTCGTTCTCCTCACCCTCATCCTCTTTCGCAATTTCTTTCATGTCATCGTTTTCTTCATCCCGATTGCGGTCGGGCTTTGTGCGCTTGTCTACGCGCGACAGCGCTCGTTTTTCACGACTGCGGTCATTGCAAGCGCCATTGTGCTCGCCATCGGCCTCGTGCCCTCGATTCGCAACTACGCAGACTACGGCGTCTTTTCCTCCTCAACATGGCAGGGGATGCAGCTCTTCTCGATGACCCACTTCGTGCCCGACGAAAAGATCGATTCGCTCATAGCAACAGGTACGGTCACCCCTCTCGCAAAACTCCCGCGCTTTCAAAACCCAGACCCCTACTATGCCTACTACGACCTCGAACCGCGTGAGGGGATCCCTTCCCTTGATAATCTCTACAAATCTGGGGGTGAGCAGTATGGGAATTTCAATAACTGGATCTACATCGAGACGGCGAAAGAGTATCAGAAAGATGCACTCGCGATTATAACCGCATATCCGCAATACCTCTTGCCGAAGCTCGCGAACAGTATGTATATCTTTTTCGGCTTTGCGCCGTACCGCTACTTCGATAAGGCGGATGAATGGTTTATCTTCGATGGCGGGCTCTTGAAACAGGGCTATCAGGCAGCGAAGTATTTTATAGAGCCTGCGCTCTATGCCCTCCTCTTCTTCTCTCTCTTCGTGGGACTCCGAAAGACGCGTGACCCACTCCTCCTCTATCTTCTCTTTGTCCTCATCTATGTCTTCGCGGTGGCGAACATCGTCGAACTGGGCGAGAACAACACTGCCCGCGTCCCCATCGACCCCCTCGTTCTCATCCTCGCGCTCTACCTTTTCCACGACTGGCTCGTACGTGTTCTACCTAGAGAACGGAAACTATTATAAAAATCAGTTAGTATACGGAGATATGGCGTCAATGCGGGCGCTTTTCTACCGCCTTTTGCGCTCCTCGGAGCGCTTTTTCGGTACGGACATGGTCTACGCTGGTACGGGCGGGCTCTGGCTTACTGGGGGGCAATTCGCGACGACCCTGCTTGCCTTCGTGCTTGCAGTTGCGCTTGCAAACTTCCTCGAGCCCGAGAAGTACGGTAACTACAAATACATCCTCTCCCTTGCCGATGTCATCGGCGTCTTTACCTTGACCGGCCTCACGACCGCGGTCACCCGCGCCGCCGCTCGCGGCTGTGACGGATCACTGGGCACGGCATTCAAGCGCTCCCTCACCTGGAGCATAAGTATGCTCGTGATCGCCGGCGCTCTCGGCGCGTATTACCTCACCCAAGGGAACGCTCTTCTCGGGATTGGGCTCCTCGTCATCGGAGCAACGATGCCGCTCATCGTCGCCGCCTCGCTCTATCGGCCCTTCCTCATGGGTCGCGGCGAGTTCAAGTGGGGAGCCTTGGGCGGCATCCTTCAAAACGGTGTGCCCCTCTTGGCCGTCCTCATCACCGTCTTCTTCACTGACTCCGTCCTCGCTCTTATCGCGGCCTATTTCGTCTCAAATCTTCTCGTTGTCACGCTCCTCTACCGACTAGCGATGCGCATGGCGCGCAATCGAGAACAGGATCCAGCAATGGTTGGCCTCGGGAACCACCTCTCTGTGATGGGCATTATTTCAACCATTGCAAGTCAGTTCGACAGTATCCTCGTCTTCCAATCCTTAGGCGGCGCGGCGCTTGCGGCTTTTTCACTCGCGACCGCGATACCCGACGTCATCCGCGGCACTTTCAAAAATGTGGATGCGCTCGCGATGCCAAAATTCGCGGGCAAATCGAAAGAGGAGATGAAGCGAGCGGTCTGGAGCAAGTTCCCTGTCCTGCTCTTCATGACGCTCGCGATCGGCACCGCTTATGCGCTTGCTGCGCCTTATCTCTTCTCTCTCTTTTTCCCAGCCTATATGAGTGCCGTGCCTCTTTCGCAAGTCTACGCGCTCATTCTCCCGCTTTCTTTCATGCTTGCCTCGGCCTATTTCGATTCTCAAGCGGCGGTGAAAGAGCGCTACATCCTCAACATCTTCAACAGCACAACCCGCATCGGCTTTACCTTGATCGGTATCTATTTCTTCGGGCTTTGGGGTGCGATTGCGGGGCGTCTCGTTTCACGCTTTTTCAACGTCCTTCTCTCCGCCTATCTTATCGCACGACACTAAGGAGCTCGCGGGCCTTGTAGTAGGCCTTGTCGAGTAAAGATGGTTTGCGGTCATAGATGACGGTGAAGAGTTTGCGTAGCACGCCGTCGGGAGAGCGGAGCTCTCCGACTGCATGCCACGAGTGATCGCGGCGCTCGAAGATGAGACTCCGGTTCGGCATCGCGATTGAAGGAGTCGCCGAGACGAAGTCAGAGAGCTTGGGTGCGGAGCGGTAGTCGAATTTGCCCCCGTCATCGAGGAGGAGCGTCTCGCCGCCCCACTCGCTCTTCCAGTCCTCGGGTGTATTGAAATAGAAAATGTGCGTGCCGAGCTTGTTGGGGCTGTCGCAATGGGGTGAAACGGAACAGCCGCGAAATGAATACTGCCACTGATAATGCCGGGTAAACCGGTCATCTCGCATGAGCCGGGCGATTTCGCGCTCATAGTCGGGGCCATCGAGTTCTGCAATGAAATCACGCCACGCCGGTGAAAGCGGCAAATCATAGCGGTGTTTGAGTTCGTAGCGGTCATGCGACTTTTGGCCATACTGCCGCTCCATGCCCACCGTTTTTCGAAAAAGAGAAATATCGGGCATCGACGCCTGAAGTGCCTCGAATCCTTCTTCGGTCAAGAGCCCGGCCGGATTTGCGTAAGGGAAGGGCTTCGCGTTTTGGAATGTAGCGGTATCGAGCGCCCGCAGTTTATCGTAGTCAAGATAGGTCATGAACGTCTAAAGATGAGATTGGTCTCCTTTATCTCGCGCGGGTGCGCTGCAACAAGCGAAAACCCGGCAGAAGTAAGAACCTGCTCTACCGGCGAGCGAGTTGCATCGTTGACTTCGATAAGGATACTCTGAAGCGCAGGGAGAACAAGCACCTTCATGGCACCGACGAGAACATCGCGTTCGCCGCCATCCACATCTATTTTCATAGCCGTGGGCGGTGGGAGCTTGAATCGTTCTACGCATTCGTCGAGCGTTAAAATCGGCATTACGCGTTTTACTCCATTCCCTCGTTTTTCTTCAAAAAAACCCGTGCTTGACCCGTGCGTGGTATCAGGGATAGAGAATGAGGAGAGGCCCGCGGCGCTCCCCAGGATGAATGGGAGAACCGCGACGCGCTCCGAAAGGCCGTTCAAGGCAATGTTCTCCTGAAGCGCCTCGACATTCTGGGACATGGGCTCAAACGCATACACGCGTATGCCGCGCGAAGCGGCGATGAGCGAGTAAGCGCCCACATTGGCTCCGATGTCATAGAGGACGCCGTCTGCGGGCAAGGAGTCGAGCCAAGCCGCGGTCTCCGGCTCCTTCGCGACCGAGCGAGCGCGCGTTGTATATTCACGCAGGTTCCGTGTCGTGATGCAGAGCGGCTTCTTCATATAATCGAGCGTGCGCGTCCCGAAGAATTGGCCGACAAGCCGCTTTATCTTGAAGACGGCGAGGAGGAATGTCCATTCGAAGCGTGAGGGTTTTTTCATATATGCGTCCCGAGAAGGCCGCTGACGAGCCGGGCGATGTAGTCGCCCATGGTCTTCTTTCGCGGGATGAAGCCGACCTTCACATCCCGTGCATACGGGAAGTGCTCGCGCTCGAAAAGTGTCTGGAGCGGGTACTTATAGCCAGCATTCTTCGTCGCGGCCGTAAGCCAGAGGAATTCTTGGACAAGCGCCGCATCGAGGTACGGGTAACGGGTCTCGAGTCCGTAGGCACCGGCGACATGCTCCTCCTTCGCGATGTAGTACTTCTGCGCACCCTCGTAGAAATTTCGCCAAGGGAAGATGGCCGCGAGGTCCTCAGGGAACTCCCCTTCAATCGAGCTCGAGCCCGTGAGCCCCTTTCCGTGCATGCGGTAGTCAGAGAGGATCTCATCGGCGCCTTGTCCCGAGAGATAAATCTTGAATCCTGCGCCCTTAGCCTTCTCGCAGATGATGCCGAGCCCGACCGTCGCGGCGTCTTCGAGGATATTCTGGGGCGCGTAGCGCCCCTCGCGTACGGTCCAGAAGAAGGGCTCGCAGACCTCCCGGAGGAGACGCTTCTGCCGCTGATACTCCCGATACGACGGGTTGAGGATCTCACCGGCGACTTTGGGAAGAAAGGCGTGGCGCGCTCGCACGATTCCTTGATCTTCTCTCCCAAGAATAGAGTAGGCCTTGAAGGGTAACTTTTGCCGGAGCAATTCGCATGTGATTGCGCCCGAGTCATAACCGCTTGAAAGGCCCATGAAAACCTTCTCGCGGATATTCTTCGCCCGTTTCGCTATCGAATGCGAGAAGGCAGAAAGAAAGTCGTCAACTGACTCTTTATGCTGATGCGCGGGATCAAAAGTAAAAACCTGGTGGCGCGATAGTTCCTTCTCATCCGCGAGAGAAAGGACGAGGGTCGTATTGGCCGCGAGCTTCGTGGGCTTCTCAAAGCCGAGAGCAAGGAGCGCGCTTTCATAGGACGCGAGGCCAAACTCACTTCCCCTCTTTGCGTACCAAAGGGGCTTGGTCGCGAACGCATCGGTTGAAAGAACGAGGACGTTCTTCTTGAAATCAAAAAGAGCAAGGGCGAATTCGCCATCGAGCTTCGTCGTGAAGGCGGCGCCGTGTTCGAGGTAGAGCGGGATCAGGGCTTCGCCGTCAGAGCCGGCGGCGGGCGCGAGGTCGCGCCAGTTGTAAATCTCGCCGTTGAAGAGGCAATAGCAGTCTGCACGCTCATCAACAAATGGCTGACGCGTGAAAGAGCCCGTGATCGAGAGCAAGTTATGGGCGAGTGTCCATCCCTCCTTCTCCACTACCTCGGTCGCGTCGGGACCGCGTTTTTGCGTGAGGCGATTGGCCACAGCGAGTCGCTGCGGCGTCATACTTCGATTGTAAGCAATGAAACTACACATGGGAGATCGAGACAAAGAGGCCGCCGGCAAACAAGGCCGGCCACACTCTACCGAGCCCCGGGAACCCCTGGTAGGTCACGACGCGCGCATCACGATAACCCTGTGCGTGAAGCCACCACCGGAGGTCACGGAGTGTCCAAAAACGGACGTGCTCGTTCGGCATCCTGATCCACTGGGCCGGGAATTTGCCAAAGAGGAGCCGCAAGCGATAGGTGAAAAAGCCCGTGTTCGGGAAGGAGATGAAGACCCCCCGCCGCGCCTTTTTCATGGCGACAGCAAGGACTTTTTCTGACTCGGTAACATGTTCAAGCGTCTCAAGGAGGAGGATATAGTCAGCGCTCTCGACTCCCGCAAGCTCTGGGTCAGTGCGCAAGTCGAGAAATTTCGTCTCATGAATGCCCGCGTCAGTCGCGAGGTCTCGCGCGACTTCAGAAGAATCGTAGCCGACGCCGCGCGCACCCGGGACCGCGACAAGGACAGCAGCGAGGAGCGCGCCGTCGCCGCAGCCGATATCGGCGATGACCGGGTTCGAAAGGCCATCTTTCTTGATGACTTCTGTGACAAGCTCGGCGCGCTCTTTCTGCCACGCATTCAACGAGGGCTTCCCCGCCCCCCGCTTGACACGCCAGTACGCGTCGTAGTCCTCATCGATCAGCGTAAGAATCTGTGTGGGGTAAAAGAAGAGCTGATACCACCAGCGCCGTAGAGCGTCTCTCATGGATGCATTCTAATCGAGTCGAGCGTCTCCCGAAAGGAGATCGTCGGTTGAACGAATGCTTGCCTACGCGCTTCGAGTTCTGTCGAGGGGAGCGCCGCAAGTGTGGCTATGTCTGCGAGGAGACGATCATCGCTATGAATGAGATTGGCGAGGCCGTTTTCGACCATGCCGCTCCCGTAGTCGGAGAGGTCGCCGAGGATGCCGACGGGGATACCCGCCTCTACAAAGTCATAGAGGAGCGACGAGTAGACGCCAATGACGACGTTTGGACGCGCGTCAAGTTCTGTGAGCGAAGAGACTGTGCGAATGTTTTCTCCTCTGATGCCAGGGTACTCTGCGAGCTGCTGTTCGCGGCTGTAGTCAGGCCGCAGTTTGAAAACAACCACAAACCCTGCATCTATGAGTTGATTCATCACGCGCGCGACACCGTCTTTCGGACTATCGGTCTCATGCGGGGTGAGGATAGTGAGAACAACGGAGTTAGGACTTTTGCTCGCGAAGCCCTGACCTCCCAGCATCGCCCCGCCCACGATTACAGAGTCTGGCGGGAAGACGCTCCCCAAGCGTGCGAGCTCCCGTTTCCAGTATTTATTTGCGACGACGAGATGGTCGGGGTGAATCGACTCGAGGCTCGTGCGCGCGTCGCGAAGCCACCCGACATGATACTTCGTGAAATGGCCGTGCTGAAAAGCATAGGTCGGGATGCTGCGGGAACGCGCAGCGAGGATAAGCTCCTGATAGTGCCGTGTATCATCGATCATCCACACAGCCTTCGGACGGGCGCACGCAAGAAACGCGGAGAGCACGCGTATGCGAAAACGCATCTTGTCTTCTTCACCGAGATATTTGCGAATGATGTGGCGCGCGAAGCGCGCCTCCTCCTCGGTAAAGCCCGAGAGTTCGCCAAAGGCGAGTGGGTGACGCCTGGGCCGGAGACCAAGAGCGCACAGAGCCGTATAGAACGTATCAACCGCCTCGAGGTAGAACGACAACCGTGGTCGTCTCATCATATTCACGAGAAAGGAACGATTGAAAACGGTGTGGAGGATCTCGCGATAGCGGATATGGTGCGTCTTGCAGTACTCATAGATCGACGCGAGACGAAAGTCCGCTGCGTGTTGTGCATCACTTACTCGATCGATACCGAAAATGACAATCTCGGGACGTACGAAGAGAAGTGAGAGTAAGGCGAGTTTTGAGATCGCGAGGCCGACGAGCTCCGTGAGAAAACTTTTGATACTCCCGCCGCCTTCGCCTCTCATATACGCATCGAATCTTTTCGTTTTGGCAAAACGTTTTATCTCCGTCGCAAAGATAATCTGTGAAAAGCGCTGCCAGAGTGCATAGCGCTCAAGATAGGGCGTCGAATGAACGGGCGTGCCATTCACCCGGATCTCGCCGATCCGATGCAGAAAATCGAGTTCGTACGGGAGGTCACGCGCTAACGAGGTCATGCAAATGAATGATGCTGCGGAGCATCTTCCCCTCCCCGACGACAAATAAACTCGTGATCTTATGCAGCTCCATGAGTGCAAGCGCCTCCTTCAGAGAGGCGTTTTCTGAAATTGACTTCGGATGTTTCGTCATGAGCATGCGAACAGGGAGGCCCTTCGGCGAGTCGAGGCGCATCAAGATGCGGCGGACATCGCCGTCGGTCACGGTGCCGACAAGGCGCCCCCCGCGATCGACCACAGCAACAACGCCGAGCCCGCCGCGTGTCATCACTTTAAGCGCCTCTTCAAAAGAGCGGTCGAGGCGAAGTGCGGGCGTTTGCCCTCGCGCCCGCATAATATCCCGAACGAAGGTGAGCGAGAGGCCCAAAGCACCCGCGGGGTGAAAGCGGGCAAACGACTGGTGCGAGAAAATGGTGGGGTCAGTGAGAGCGGCCGCAATCATGTCCGAGAGAGCAAGCGAAGCTGTCGTCGAGGCCATTGGGGCGAGATTGTGCGGGGAACCCTCTTCGGCAACCGGCACATCGACGACAAGGTCTGCAAGGCGCGCAAGAGCGGAACGTCTCCCATGCGAGAGCGCGATCACGGTGACGCCGAGCTTTTTCAAGTGTTGCGCGAGTTTCACCAGCTCGATCGATTCGCCCGAGAAAGAAAAAGCGATGAGGGCGTCACCTCGCTTCGCATGTCCCGAATCGCCATGGAGTGCCGCGAGGGGGTCGAGGTAGACCGCGGGGTGACCAAGCGAGGTCAAGGTCGCGGCCGCCTTCATTGCGATGAATCCTGACTTTCCCACCCCGGAGGTGATGACCTTGCCTCTCCGCGCCGCAAGAAGTTTTGCGGCGCGGAGGGCCGCGGGGGCGACATGAGAAAGGGCGGCGAGGGCGCGAGAAGAGGCACGGAGCGCCGTCAAGGCCCGTGCGCGAGGGCGACGGAGGGTCATGAGTGGCATCCTAGCATATGGTATCTGGGTTATTATGAGTACCCATGACAGAGGCAAAACGTTACCTCTCGGGAGAGCAGATGGTCTTCTTTAAAGAGAACGGCTATCTCCACATCAAGGGCCTGTTTACGCCCGAGGAGGTCGCGAACTTTCGCGAAGGGTGCATCCGCGACGCGCTCGGCGACTCCGTCTGCCGGAGAGAATTTCATAAGATAATGCTCCAACCCAAGGTGGTGGACATTATCCGCGACCTCCTCGGCGACCCGGTAGTGTATCCGGGGCTCTCTCTCACGCGCACGAACGATTTCCCCCGGCCCCGCGGCAAATACGGCGTGCGCTTCTTTCACAACGACACCATGGGCGACGACGGAGACTATACGCACGAGTACCCCATCCTCAACACCGGCATTTACCTGCAAGATCACGTGAGCGGGAGCAACTGTCTCAAGATTATCCCGCGTTCTCATACGCGCCCCTGCTACACGAGCAAAACGCTTGTCGAGGCAATAAAAAACATCATTAAGGCGCTCCTTGCCGGTGACGGCAAGCGCGTATGGGGGACACTGAACCTCTACCGCTCAATCAATATCCCTTCGCTCCCCGGCGACCTCATCGTCTGGTATGTGCGTACGCACCACACGGGCTATGGGATGCGGCCGCGCATCGCCCCATACTGGTCTTTGCCGCCCGTCATCGAGAATATCCTCCCCTTATGGTTCTTCCTCCCTTCTCCGCCGCGGCGCGAGGTGATGCTCTCGATCTATACCAAGCCCTCACCCTATCTTGAGAAATATATCGAGCTCCAGATAAACAAAGAACGTCGCCGCGAGTACTATCTCCACAATGCTTGCCTCGAGAACCCCGAGGTGCTCGAGCTTGCGCGAAGTCAAAACGTGGTTATCCGTAATGACGGCTACCACCGCGCCCAAGACCCGACACCGATGAAGAGCACGAAAAGCGACTACGCATGAACACCGTTTTCATCTTCACGAACCGCCAGCAGATGCTCGGCGCAAAGATCGCGAAGTTCGCGCTTGAGAAGCATCGGAGGGACCCTGCCTCTTTTGAGGTGCGTATCATCGAAGTGGAAAAAATACCGGCCCTTCGCGATTTCGAGGGTACGCGCTACCTGTTCGGCCGCGACGACACGCACCGGACCTATACGCTCCGCGATCTCCAGTCCTTTACGCTGACCCGCTTCATGGCGCCTGAGCTCATGGACTACCAAGGCCGCGCGATTGGTATCGACCCCGATATCTTCGCGTGCGCTGACGTCACTGCGCTTTTTTCATTTAATCTTGAAGGCCGCGCGCTCGCCGCATGCCCCAAGAAAAAAGACTGGGACTCGAGCGTTATGGTCATGGACTCGGCAAAACTTGCGCACTGGAAAATCTCGGACATCCTTGCGGATATTAAGAATGATCGGCGCGCCTACATGAGCATCATGACGCTCGAGCATGAGGAGGTGACGCCCTTGCCGCGCGAGTGGAATAGTCTCGACATCCTGACAAAAGAGACGAAAATGCTCCACACGACGAACCGTCTCACCCAGCCGTGGAAGACCGGCCTCCCAATCGACTTCACCCGTAATCGCCACCCCAAACTCTTTGGCCTCCTCCCGCGAGAGCCCCTCTTGAAGCTCCTCGGCAAATACCCGGGCCGCTACCAGCCGCATCCTGATAAAAAGATCGAGCGATTCTTCTTTACCCTCCTGAAGGAAGCGATCAACGCAGGAGCTGTTTCTGAAACCGAAATCAAAGAAAACATCGCAAAGAAGTATCTGCGTCAGGACACGCTTGAAGTGATGAAGCAAGTCTGATACCCTACGCGAATTATGCATCCGCCAGAACGCAGTACCTGCCGCATCTCGGGCGAGAAATTGATCCCCCTCTTTACGCTCGGCAAGCTCCATCTCTCTGATTTCATTCCGCCTGGAGAGGCGCCGGAGGGCGAGGAGCACAAGGTCGAAATGAAGCTCTGCCTCGCGCCGAAATCAGGCCTTGTCCAGCTCGCCCACACTGCCCCCGCGGACGAAATGTATCGCCGCTACTGGTACCGTTCTGGTACGACCGAGACCATGACTCGCGAGCTCGAGAGCATTGCGAAGAAGGTCCTCTGGCTCATTAAAGCCGCAAAGGGCGATGTGTTCGTCGATATCGGCTGCAATGACGGCACCCTCTTTAAGTTCGTGCCGAGGAGTGTGGTGCGTATCGGCTTTGACCCGGCCCTCAATACCTTTGTGGAGAAGGAGTCGCGTCGCCACGCATCAAAAATCATCGTCGACTACTTTACCCACAAGACCTATCAAAAGGCCGCAGGCAAAAAGAGGGCGAAAATCATCACCTCGATCGCGATGTTTTACGACCTCGAGGACCCAAACGCCTTCGTACGCGACATCGTGAAGACGCTCGACGATGAGGGGCTCTGGGTGATCCAGATGAGCTATCTCCCGCTCATGCTGAAGCAACTTGCCTTCGACAACATTTGCCACGAGCATCTTGAATATTATTCGCTCGAGTCCCTCAAGTACCTCCTTGACCGGCACAATCTCAACATCGTCGATATCGAGATGAACGACATCAATGGCGGCTCGTTCCGTATTTACATTCGCAAAAACAAGGCGCGACCCGAGCTCTTCGCGACTGCGCCCTATCGCGACGTCGCCCGCATGAGGGTTGCCCAGATGCTCGCCTATGAAGAGGCGCTTGACCTCAAAAACCCGGCGACCTATCGTAAGTTCTTCAGGCAAGTTGAGGAGCTGAAGAGAAAGACCGTTGCTTTCATAAAGAGAGAGAAGAAACGCGGCAAAAAGATCTGGGGTTACGGCGCCTCGACGAAGGGCAATACGCTCCTCCAGTGGTTTGGCCTTGACCACTCTTTGATTGATGCGATCGCCGAGCGCTCCGAGATCAAATACAGCCACCGCACTGTGGGCACCCACATCCCGATCGTGTCTGAAGAAGAGGCGCGCAAGGCGCACCCTGATTACCTCCTTGTCCTCCCGTGGCACTTTATCCATGAATTCACCGCGCGCGAGAAAAAGTATCTTCAAAAAGGCGGCAAGTTCATCGTCCCTTGCCCCAATTTCGAAGTCATCGGCAATAAATAAGAAAAAGGAATCGCGTTGATCCTTTGGTTGAGGTCGAAGGTTTTTTGGTCGGGCCAGAAGCGCTTGCGCTCCAGGGACCAATTGCATGCCCCGTTTGAGACCTGCAACTTCTTCTCTGTATATAAAAGTCAAGCTCGTTATTTCCAGTGCTTGTAGCTCTTCTCTTCGATGATCTTTGAACCCAAAAGGAGGTTGATCTCCTTCTTCAAGGCGGCGCGGCGGTCGTTTGACACATGGATATCCCACGCGACTTTGACGAACGCCTCGCCGAACTCTTTTGCCTCGCCAAGCTCGCGGATTTTCTCGCCGTAGTCCCAGATTTCTTGGTTTGATTTCTTGAGTCTTTCTGCGAGCACTTCGAGCTCGGGCGTCATAGAGAAGTGCTCCGCCTTGGTTTTGTGTAAAAGGTTGAGTTCGGTCTTCACGTTCGCAAGCCGTGCAGGATCGGTGATACGCTCGGCTTTAATCTCAAGAACCGTGATTTTGTCGAGGAGCTCCCCCGGTGAAATCGGCGTGTTGATGACGCTACTCATGACACATCAGACTCTACCATCTCCCTCACGAGATTTTCAAATGAGATCTCTGGCCTCCACGTGAGCTCTCTCTGTATTTTCGAGATATCGCCTTGGCGTACATGTGTCTCGACGGGGCGGTAGAATTCTGGACTGACGCGCGCGCGCACCTTCCCCCCTTCATCTCTCGCCACCTCCCCCTCTGCCTCCCCCTCCCAGGTGAGTGTCATGCCGATGACCTTTGCCGCCGCCTCAATAAACTCGCGTACGGTGTGCACGGCGCCCGAAGCGATGACATACGAGTCTGACTTTTCTGCTTGGAGCGACATCCACATCGCTCGCACAGTGTCCTTCGCATGCGTCCAATCGCGCTTCGCGTTTACATTGCCCACCACAAGCTCTTCGGCCTCGCTTTTCTTGATCTTTGCAAAGGTGTTTGTAATCTTGCGCGTCACGAATTCTTCTCGCCGACGAGGCGATTCGTGGTTGAAGAGGATCCCCGAGACCGCAAAGAGCTTTTGGTCTCTCCGATACGCCTCGAGTAAGTTGTGGGCCATGAGCTTCCCTATCCCATACAAATTCTGCGGTCGAAAAGGTGTGTGCTCCCCCTGCGGGCTCTCGGTCACTGCCCCGTACATTTCAGCAGAAGAGGCCTGGAAGAAGCGTGTCCTCGGCGAAAATTCCTTGATCGCTTCGAGCATGTAGAGGGGAGCGAGGCCCGTCGATGCGATGGTCTCGAGGGGCTTGTCCCATGGTCTAGCGACCGTGGCGATCGAGGCGAGATTATAAAATTCATCTGGTTTGGTTTCTTTGACGAGTGCCCGAACGAACTCCCGGTCAGTCACATCCCCATCCTCTCGGTCGACGCCGCGCACCGAGTAACCTTTCGCATCAAGTAGCTCTTTGAGGTACGAACCGTCTTGTCCCTCGACTCCCGTAATGACCGCAACCTTACTCATGAATATGCTCTGTGCCACCGGCAATGAGCTTCAGATCTGCCTCCACCATCATCTTCACCAATTCTTTGAACGTGACTTTCGGCTGCCAGCCAAGGACGCGACGCGCCTTACTGGCGTCGCCACAGAGGAGATCAACTTCGCGCGGGCGAAAGTAGCGCTGGTGCACCTCGATGACCGTCGCACCATTTTCATCGATGCCGCGCTCCTCAAGCCCCTTGCCATGCCAGTGGAGGTGGATGCCGAGCTCCTCGCAAATCGCCTCAACAAGCTCGCGCACCGTGTGACACTCGCCCGTTGCTATCACAAAATCATCGGGCGTCTTCGCTTCTAGCATAAGCCACATCGCCTCGACATAGTCATCCGCATACCCCCAGTCGCGCACGGCCTCTAAGTTCCCCATCTTAACGACCTTTTGCAGGCCGAGCTTTAGTTTTACCAAAGAGTGTGTGAGTTTGCGGGTGACAAAGTGCTTACCACGGCGGGGGCTCTCGTGATTAAAGAGAATCCCCGAGACGGCGAAAAAGCCCTTTGTGCGATACT
>Ga0155536_121_pt1 | contig 26508 bp, 22 predicted proteins | sample RifCSPhighO2_12_FD_107193 | JGI IMG/M metagenome (GOLD analysis project Ga0155536, IMG submission 107193) | Candidatus Kaiserbacteria bacterium RIFCSPHIGHO2_12_FULL_56_13 | reverse complement strand
GTCACCGCCTCATGATCATGTAGGAGTTGGAGGACGGCCGAGAGCGCAGCTCCCGGCGTGATGATGATGACCTTCACCCAGGGCTCCTTGATTTCTTTGATCTCGCCGAACTCGGGAAACTTCGCAGGAGTGTAGACCGTCTCGGTGCCTCTGCGCATGGTAGTGACGCGATACGAAATGGTGGGGATCGTGACAATGAGCGAAAGACCGAACTCTCTTCGGAGACGCTCGGTGATGATCTCAAGGTGGAGAAGCCCCAAAAAACCGCATCGGAATCCCCTCCCGAGGACGCCTGATGACTCCTCCTCAAACGAGAGCGACGAATCCGAAAGCCGCAGCCGCTCAAGCGATTGTCGCAAGAGCGAGAGATCATCTTGGCTTTCAGGATAGATCGAGGCCCACACGACCGGGCGCGGCCGCTCATACCCCGCAAGCGCCAGCAGGACGCCCTTTGTGAGCCCGATCGTATCACCGACCGCAACTACTCCCGGCTCCTTGATGCCTGTCACGACATAACCGATCTCGCCAGCCGAGAGAGTCTCGGCGGGCGTTTCATCGGGAGTGAAGATGCCAACCTCAAGCGCAGAGAAGTCCTTGCGTGCAGCGCGAAAGGAGAGCTTCTGCCCCTTTGTGAACATCCCGTCGAAGACCCGCAGATAGACGACGACGCCTCGATGCGGCGTATACGAGAAATCGAAAATGAGCCCTCTCGGTTCGCCTGAAGATTCACCTGTTCGCGGCGAGGGGATACGCTGCACGACGGCCTTGAGGAGCTCGTCGATACCTGCTCCCGTTTTGCCCGAAACCGCAAGAACGGTCTCTCTCGAGACATCGAGCAAGGTCGCGAGCTCGCTTTTGACCTCCTCGATGCGAGCGTAGGGAGAATCGATCTTCGAGACCGCGGGGATCACCACGCACCTTTGCGCTTTCGCCGCTCCCAAGGTCGTCAGGGTCTGCGCTTGCACCCCCTGCGTCGCATCGACGAGGAGCACGACGCCCTCGACGGCTTTCAGAGCCCGCGATACCTCGTATGAAAAATCGATATGCCCGGGAGTATCTATCAAATTCAGAATGAAAGTCTGGACATCGGATGTCCCTGGGACATCCGATGTCCTATAAGTCATCCGCACTGGCTGCATTTTGATCGTGATGCCGCGCTCGCGCTCAAGCTCCATGCGATCGAGCACTTGATCACGCATCTTGCGCGCCGGTATGGTCCCGGTCTTTTCGAGGAGACGGTCAGCAAGGGTTGATTTACCGTGATCGATATGGGCGATGATAGAGAAATTGCGGATCTGGCTTGCGGTCGTCATGGAGATTCTGGAGCGGCCGGCGGCACCACGCGCGCCACGCCCGGGATACGTCGGAGCGCCCTCACAAAATCGATAAACTCCTCATTTTTCAAAAGCGTCAAGACACCCGCGGCAACGGCAAGGCCCACGATGCCCGCGACAAGCCCTTCGGTGAAAACAGCGAGTAGGGTGGTGAGGGGCGCGATCCCTCCTTCAAGATAAAGTGTCACATATGTCGCGCAAGCGCTGACAACTGCCGCGAGAGCGCCGTGCGCAAAAGGTCGCACGAGCGCAGGCGCAAGACCAGGGACCGCCTTTTTGAGCGCCACAAGCGACCAGAGCGCGATGACCCACTGCCCCGCCGACGCCGCAAGGGCAACGACCACAATGGCGGCACCAGGCACATCAGCGATGCGCAGGAGAGCCGCAAGCCACTCGACGAACCCCGCAAGCGGCGCGGTCAAAAGGGAGGCGGCGAGCGCAAGAGTCACCATACCGCCGACGGCTTGGTAGATGAGCGGCTGCCATGACATCCCGGCGGCATAAAATGCGCGGGAAAAAAGGAGAATGAGCCCTTGCGCTACAAGACCGGCCGCAAAGACGACAAGCAACGCTGCCGTGAGCCGCGTCGCGTCCCAGTCAAATGCGCCGGTACCGAGGATGACGCGGACGATGTGTGCACGCAAGACGGCGATGAGACCAAGAAAAATGAGCGACCAGAGGGTAATGTGCCGCGCAGAGATGAGGAGCGTCCGTGCGAACGAATCGCGGTCATCGTTCGCCGAATGTAGAGAGAGCGCCGGGAAGGCGGCGACGGCGTAGGAAGCGCCGATGAGGGCGAGCGGCACCGCCTCAAGGTTGATCGCGAAAGTGAAAACCGAGACCGAGCCGGGAGCCATGCGTGAGGCAAGCGCGGTCAATGCAAGGAGAGTCAGGGAGCCGGCGCCAAGCGCCAAGGAGCGCGGTATTGAGTCGCGTACCACTCCACGGACAATGCGCCACGAAGGAATGACGAGGCGCGGCAAGACCTGCACCGCAGCCAAGACCGGGATATGAAGCGCTGCGTGCGCAAGCGCCCCGAGAAGGACGCCGATGCCTATCCCCGGGAGTCCCCAGATGGGGTAGAGGACAAGAGCGCCAAAAATGATGCCGAGATTGTAGAGGGCAGGTGAGAGCGCAACAAGAATGAACCGGTGGTGCACTTGCGTGACGCTTGCAATCGCACCCGAGATGCCGAGGATGATTGGTTGTATGAGGAGCAGGCGCGTTAAGAATATGAACTCATCCGCGTAGGGTGAGGCGACGAAATCCGGGTAGAGGAGCGCAAGGAGCTGGGGGGCATATGCGGCGAGTACGGCACCGACCACCCCGCCGGCGATGAGCAAAAATGAGACGGAGTGCGAAAGGAGCTCGCGGGCCTCTCTTCTCTCCCTCCCGGCAAGGCGCGGGATGAGGACGTAGGCCGATACGAGAGAAGCGACGAGTGCGAAGACGACATCGGGGATGCGAAAGGCGCCGTAGTAGAGGTCGAGTGTCGGCCCTGCACCGAACAGGTGCGCGAAAGTCCTATCTCGCAAGAGAGCGAGCGCCTGCGAAGCAAGTGTCAAGAGTGCGAGCACAGACGCAGCTTCGTGGAGACCGCGTACGGGAGCGGAGAGCTTGCCGAAAAGACGTTCAACCATTGTCTAAAGAGCGGGAGGCGTCAGGGAGAGGAGATTTGCGGGGAATGGATTCTTGCCTTCAGCAAGTACGCGCAACAAGGGCTCGACGGCTCGTGCATTGTCTTCGCCTAACGCTGCGACGGTCGCGAGCTCATCTCCCGCCCGGTCATAATCGCCCGCCTGCGCGTAGAGCGCGGCAAGGAAGTAGTGAGCATTTGCGAATCGCGGATCGGCCTCAACCGCCCTCGACAAGGCATCGATCGCCCCCGCTCGGTCTCTCTTTGCGGCGCGCAAGACCCCAACTTGAAAGAGCACATTCGGGTTGTTCGGGGTGAAATAAGCCGCCGCTTCAGCAGCTTGCAGGGCTTCAGTGACATTGCCGGTCGCCACCTCAAGCTGTGAGAGGAGGAATATGGCAGGGACATAATCTTGCTTGAGCGCGATCGCTTTGCCAAGAAACTCTTTCGCCGCTACGTTTCTCCCGGCAGCGATCTCAAGCTCTGCAAGAGCATGTGGGATGACTGGCGAGGTCGGGTTGAGAGTTTGCGCTTTTTCGTAAGCCGCTCGAGCATTGTCAGAGGCGCCTTCGACATTGAGAGGGACCACCGAGGCATAGAGATCTCCGAGCACGAACCAGCTCTGGTACTCGCCGCCGGCAACTCGTGTCGCCTCGAGCGCGGCAGTGACCCCACGCGCGAGCTCTTGTTGAAAGCTCTGCTGTGCGAGGGACACCGAGAGACTCGCATCGTTTGCGATGCGGGTCATCTCTCCTTGGGCGATTCGCGCTTGAAGCCGGTATGCCTCACCCGAAGCCACGAGACCCTGCGCGCGGAGAGCTTCCCTCCGTGCTCCCCCAAGATCACCTTCAGCAAGCGCGGCTTGAGCGCGAATCAAACTCACCTCTCCCAGGTAGCGCTCGACCACGAGGTAGGCCCCCACGACTGATGCTAAGAGGAGAAGGGTGAACACGAAGACGATGATAAAACCGATGCGCGGGCTCCGCGCGAAAATGACCCCCCACTGCGTCTGCCTTGGGGCATAGCGGAGCACCGAGGCGAAAAGGCCGACACATACGAAGAGGAGCGCAAGCGTCAGGGCCCCCGGGTTCGTCATAACAGCAAGCAGGCCAAGAAAGACTGCGGCCACAAACGAAAATACGGTCACAAACCGAAGGTACGGGTCACTTGTCACCGAGAGCACCACTCGCCGCACTCCGGCATAGAGGAGCGCGAGAGCGAGCAGTATCCACGCAAGAGCGCCGATAACACCGGTCGTGATGAAGGAGGTGGGGATGAAGCCGATACCCGTGGTGAAATCGATATCCCAAAAAATCGTCTGGTTGAGGCCTGCATCACGATAGGTGAGCCACTCACGGCCAAAGGTCGCTGGCCCTGAGCCAAACACGGGTGACGAGGCATACACTTCTTTACCTACCGCAAGAGTCGACTGCCACGAGGGGCGCACATCAATCGCCGTCACATTAAGCGCTTCGGCAAGGGCATTCCCCAAGCTACTCCCGATAAGAAAAAAGAGGGAGAGGGCAAGGACGGCCAAGGGAGCGATGAGGGAGCGTTCACCCTCCCCTACTCCCACATCATCTTCGACAAGAACGGCGACATCTTCAAGATCAGCGTCACCCGTCGAGGGCGCGCGGCGCATCACCGATTCGACAAAGAGCCCGAACGAAACAAGGCCAACGACAATGAGCTCGAGTTCGGCATTAAAGAGCGCGAGGAGAATCAGGGCGACAAGCGTGAGCGCCACGAGCACGATACGCACCGTATTCTCGAGTGAGAGAAAACGGAGTGCAAGCAGGGAGCCGATAATGATAAGGCCTGCGAGTGCCGCAAGATCGACGATGGTCCCAACGAGAGAGAAGTTTGCAGGTACGAGGGCCGGGTTTACCTGCGCAGTAATGAGGAGCGCAACCTCAAGGGAGATGAGCGCCACTGCCGCGCCAAAGAGTGTCTTAAAAAATAACTGGTAGTGCGGGGGGCGACGAAAGATGAGCGCCGTAAGCGTGCCGAGAAGCGTCGCCGCGATGATGAATCCGAAGGTGTCAACTGAAAATGCGGTGCTCAAGAATGCTTGCGAAAAGCTCTCGCCTGAAAACGCCGCTGAGAGCGCGTACGCCGCTGCCGGGAGCCACAGGGCACCGAGTACTAAGGGCGGAGGGAGGATCACATTGCCGCGCGAGAGGCGGGCAAGGATATAAAGCGCTAAGGTAATGATGGCGCCAATGATAAGGATGAATGCCTTTGTCGAGATGAACGGTATCGACGCAAGGGGGACAAAGGCAATGGCCGCGAGGAGGAGCGTCGCGAGGAGCGCGAAGGGCGTTACGACCTCAAACGAGATACGGCGTGCTGCTGAAGATTGAGTGGGGGGCATACACTACGATTGCAAAGAAATAATGGCCCTAGTATACACGAAGTGCGTAGGGGGCCAGAATCCTTCTCCCTCGAAAAAGTGTGGTATAATGGCCTCCGGACCGGGACAGGCAATCGCCGAGCACATAACTTGTTATGTGCTTCGGAGGAAAGTCCGAACACGCCCGAGCACATAACATTCGTTATATACTCGGAGACAGGTAGTGGGTAACGCCCGCACGCCGCGAGGCGCGAGGTGCGAACAGAAACGACCCGGTTAAGTCCGGCTGAAACGGCAAAATCCTTACCTGCGTGCAAGGCCGTGCCGAAGCACATAACTTAGTTATGCGCTCGGAGCGCCGCTCGAGCCCGAGAGCAATCGAGGGCCCAGATAGATGATTGCCACCCTCCTTCGGAGGGGACAGAATTCGGCTTACCGTCCCGGTCCCGACAAATGAAAAACCCCGCGAAAGCGGGGTTTTTCATTTGCTTCCCCTCTTTTTATACGATCTCGCAGATATTCCCCACGCAGGCCGCAGTTTGCTTCATCTCTGTCTCGTCATGACGCTCGTAGGCAATGAGTTTCGAGTAATCGATCTTCGGCATCGTCACGAAACGGCGCTCGTACTCCTCTTTCGTGATCTCTTCATACGGAGCAAGACGGTACACATGTTTCGTGCGAGGGAGAAAGGAGAGCCCGCCAATGATGTCCCAGTTCTTTTGTATCCAGTCAATCACTGCGATCCACTCGTCTTCACTGACCGAGATCGTCGCAGAGGGGTTGTGCTCGGTGAAGTTCACCTTGACCATCTTCCAATACTCGAGTTGCTCGATCGCCGACAGGTCATCTTTGAACTTCACGCTTTTTGATTGGTCGGGCGCTTTAACCGGGAACTCGAGCACATAGGTATTCGCCTCTTCCATCGACTGCCCGACCTCTGGTGCATACGGTATGCCCTGATCACGAAGCATCTTGAACAAAGAATCGGTAGCGCTGATTCGCACACGGCGGATATAGTACGGCGAGTGGCGCGGGTGGAGTCCTGACGCGCAATTAAAGGTCTGCGAGACGGTACCCGAGGGCTTCACGGCCGTCACTGAAGTCGAGACCGGGATGCCGAAACGCTTTGCATACTTTTGATTGATCTTGATGGCCTCGTCGCGCATCTTGCGCATCGTGCCAGCATTTCGCACGGCCGGAGAGTCCCACTCTCCGGTGATTGAGACGCCGAGCAAGCGCTCCTGCTCACAGTTTTCTGTCCACTCTTTTGAGATATAGCGGAATTTCGTGAGAGATGATTGATAGGTGCCGAGAAGCGAGGCGAGGCGCGCTTTTCGTATGAGCGATTCCTCGGTGTCAGAGGCGCGCGCGATGACTTCAGAGAGATTGCAGAACTGCTTTGACTGCAAGATGATCTCGGCGCACGGGTTCGCTCCCAGCTGGCCGATGTTTCCCTTGCCGTACTTCTTTTGGAGGAATTCGTAGCGACGACGCGGGAGCGATGCCGGCAAAGAGCCGCGGTTGAAGATACCGCGCTCGCCCGTGCCGCTCTTCATGAGTGCCACCCACTCGTCCATGAGCTCGGTGTTCGTGGGCTTGGTGAGATAGACGGCGGAGTTATTCGCAACCGAGCGGTGCGGGTCGGTCAAGAAGAACTGCCCTTTCTTGGCGTCGCGAATCTCGGGGTCATCGAGATCAGAGAGGGAGATCATCGCCGTGCGGCGCACGCCGCCCGCGACGACGCACTCCCCTATCTTGCAGATGATGTCGTGCGCGTCGATGTTCCGGAGGCGCCGCCCTTGGCGCGCGAGGATGCGCTCGCGCGCAAAAGCGAGGAGGTTGCGAAGTGGGTCGGGGCCCGAGGCCTTGCCGCCCATGGTTTTGAGACGTGCGCCAGCCGGCCGTATCTGAGAGAAATCGAATTCGATGTCCTTCCCCGCATACCAGGTCTTGAGCCCCAGGGTGAGCGCATCGCACCAACCCTCTTTCGAGTCGCCGATGACATGCGGCGGGAGCTTGTCGCCTGCCTGCCTGGCGATCTGCGGTAGCTGCTGCACATTCTCGCTTTCAACGGCGTAGCCGACACCGCATCCCTGCATTGAGAGATACATGATCTCGGCGAAGTCCCCTAGTTTCGTCGGTGCCGTATAGGTGCAGTTGTAAGCGCAGGTGTTGCAGCGACGTGCGGCCTCGCCCGCAAATTGCATGAGCCGCATCGAGGGCATCACCTCTTGCTTCAGAATAGCTTCACGCACATCGGCATATTCTTTTTCAGTCAACGTATTGCCCAAGTTCTCCCGCATGAAGGAGACATACCGATCAACGGTTTCGATCCATGTCTCGCGTCGGCCCTCTTCGGGGAGCCACTTCGCGTAAGTGCGCAGATAGACGAACTCTCCGAGCGGGTTGTCCGCAAAATATTTCTTGCTCTCCTCGACGAGCTTGACGACATGCTCGGGGATCTCGATCCGCTCGTGTCGCAATTGCGCGCGCTTGTCGCGATAGAGGATGTAGGCCTTCGCCGTCTTCACATAATCATTCAAAATGAGATGCTTCTCGACTGAATCTTGGATGCCTTCGACCGTGGGGAGAAAATTCTTGTACTTTTTTGAGAATCGGGCGAGCTCGCCGGTTACCTGGTGCGCGATCAAGACCGCATCGCCGACCTCTCCCTCCTCGGTGGCGGCCATCGCTTTGCCGATGGCCACTGAAATCTTGTCGAAATCAAACGGGACGATCCTGCCGTTACGTTTTTCGATCTGTGGGATGATAACTCTGTAGTGTGCGGTCTCGCGCGAGGTGATCTCGGCCTTTTGGGCGACCTCGGGAGAGACAGCGGCGGCTACCGGCGTTTTTGCGGTTTTGGTCATAGGAAAAAGAGATTGATAATCGCGTCCGCCACACCTCTTCACCCGCGTGTCGGACGACACAAAAACTATTTTACCTCCGAGAACCGAAAACTCCTGTGGATATGTCACTCTGAAACGATTGGCCAGCTTTGCAAGTGCAGTTGCGCACCAATGTCGATGTTATGAGACGTCGCAAACCCGGCGGGGGCCTCAAGGACATAGTGCACGGGCTTGGGCGGGTAAAAGACACTGGGGTAGGTCGCAGGCGACACATCTTCAGTAATCCAAATAACTTGTCCTTGATCGTCAAACCAAAATATATCTATCGAAAAGAGCATGTCCTTCATCCAAAAACCATGTCGATCGGCGGCGGGAAAGACAAAGAGCATCGCAGAATTGGCGGGCATCTCTCCGCGGTCGCTAAGACCGCGCTCTCTTGTCTCTTTTGTGAGCGCATATTCGATATTCAAGGACACGCCGCTGAACTCCCCTGTCCCATACACCGGTGTCCGATACTCAAAGTAGGCAACGCCGCCAAGGATCAGTACGGCAACTGCGGTAAGTATCAAAAACCTCATGGCGGAGGCGGAGCGATTCGAACGCTCGGTGGGTTACCCCACACATGCTTTCCAAGCATGCGCACTAGACCACTATGCGACGCCTCCAAGAAGCAATTATCAACTTACAACAGAAAACATTACTTGCCTACGAGAGCTTGGATGCGGTCAGAGAGAGGCGGATGAGTGGCAAATAAGCGCGCAAGCCAGCTTTCGCGCTTCCCCGACGACGGCCCGAACGGATTGCTAATGAAAAGATGCGCAGTCGCGTGACTTATCCGCTTCATCGGGGCGGCATACGCGCCGATCTTTTGGAGCGCTGCGGCGAGTCCCTCGGGGTAGCGCGTGAGGAGCGCCCCCGATGCATCTGCCAAGAATTCGCGGTGGCGCGAAATCGCGAGCTGAATCAGTTTTGCCGCAATCGGCGCCAAGATGATACCCACGACGCCGAGTACGAGGATGAGCGCATTTCCTCCCATGCCGTTGTCACGCCGCCCGCCACCATGAAACGACATCCGCAAAAAAATATCAGCGACTATCGCCACAAAGCCCGCAAGCACCACAGCAATCGTCATCACCAAAATATCGCGATTTTTAATGTGAGAGAGCTCGTGTGCGATAACGCCCTCGAGTTCGCTCCGCCCCAAGAGTGAGAGGAGACCGGTCGTCGCACACACGACGGCATGTGTTTCATTGCGCCCGGTCGCAAAGGCGTTTGGCGCTGGATCGTTAATAACGTAGAGCTTCGGCAGAGGGAGCCCAGCCGTGATCGCGAGATTTTCGGTGACTGTATAGAAATCAAAAAATTCTTCGCGCGAAGCAGGCCGAGCGCGACTCATCGAAAGCACGAGTTTGTCTGAATGCCAGTACGCGAAGACATTGGTGAGGAGTGCGATCGTGACCGCGAGATAGAGGATAGCCTGCTCCTCGTAGTACCACGAGACAAGCCATCCGATAGCGATAACGATGAGCAGAAAGCCAGCGATGAGGGCCCATGTTCGACGAATGTTAGCGGCTCGTTGTTGATAAAGATTCATCTGAACGAAACCTTCACGGGCTCCCTTGCGGCCTGGTCAGATTCAACAAGTTCGAAGAGCTCCATTTTAGCGAAACGAAAGGCTGACGCGATAAGGTTCCCCGGGAATGACTCTACCCCAATATTGAGGTCGCGTACATTCGTATTGTAGAAGCGGCGCGCGGCCTGGATCTTGTTCTCGGTGTCCGAGAGTTCGCGCTGAAGTTCAAGAAAATTCTGGTTCGCTTTGAGGTCTGGGTACGCCTCGGCAACCGCAAAAAGGGATTTTAAGGCGCCGGTCAACATGTTCTCTGCCCTGCCGTGCTCCTCGACCGATTGCGCGGAGATCGCTGTAGCGCGCGCCTTGGTGACATTCTCAAACGCCTGTCTCTCGTGCGTCGCGTAGCCCTTCACGACCTCGACAAGGTTCGGGATCAGGTCATATCGGCGCTTGAGTTGCACGCTGATGTCTGACCACGCTTCTTTCGCGCGATTCACAAGCGTGACGAGATTGTTGTACGCATAGACGACCCAAAGCACGACGACGGCGAGGATGCCGAGAATGATAGAGGTGCTCATACGGCTAGTATAGCAAAAGAGCGAGAATGGTATACTGAAACCCACTTATCAATAAAACGATTCGAAGATCATGAAAGGACTTAGCATACTTGTCGTCTTACTCATCATTATCGGCGGTGGATGGTACCTCTACAAGAGCCAAGCTGCAGCACCTGGTGGCGATGCGGCAACAGGTACGATGCCTACCGAGCTCGAGCCCCAGCAGGTCGTCGTCACCTACACTGACGAAGGTTTCTCCCCTACCGAAGTGACAGTCCCAGTTAATGCAACAGTGACATGGACAAACGACATTTCTGGCGACATGTGGGTTGCCTCTGCGATACATCCCACCCACATGGTCTACGATGGTACGACGCTCTCCGAGCATTGCGCAGGCGGCATAGCGAGTTCTCCCGATGTCTTTGATGTGTGCACGGGCATCGGGACCGGCGGCTCGTGGTCATTCACCTTCGACAAGACAGGCACTTGGAAATATCACGACCACATCGCGACGAACCGCTTCGGCACCGTCATCGTGACCGAGGCAGTCGAAGAGATGGACGCCACAGATGACGCCGCTCTCTAGCGTTTATCTGCTCCTACGGGTCGGGGTCGCCTTCGCACTCCTCTACCCGCCTTTTGCCGCTACGCTCGACCCTGTCTCCTGGACGGCGTACTTCCCCGCCTTCGTGCGAGGATTGCCGTTTGAGACAACGATGCTCCTCAATCTCTTTGGAGCATTTGAAGTGGCGCTTGCTCTCTGGATTCTCTCTGGGTGGCGTATCCGTATCCCCGCAGCGATAACCGCGCTCCTCCTCGTCGCGATAGTCGTGGTGAACTTTTCGCAGTTCGATGTCCTCTTTCGCGATCTCTCGATCGCGGCCGCGGCGCTCGCGCTCGCGCTTTGGCCAGTTACCGAATCGATGCCGCAACTGCCTTCACCACGCGAGGATCGAGGAGGTCGGGGATGATGCGTTCGGCCGTCGGTGCTTCGACGAGGCCCGCGAGTGCCGATGCCGTGGCAAGCTTTATCTCTTCAGTGATCTTTTTGACGCCCCTGTCGAGACACCCTCGAAAGATGCCCGGGTACGCGAGCGCATTATTGACCTGATTCGGGTAGTCGGAGCGGCCGGTCGCGATAATCGCCGCGCCACCCTCCCGTGCTTCCTCCGGCATGATTTCAGGCACGGGGTTCGCAAGAGCGAAGACGATTGCATCTTTCGCCATGAGCTTTACCCCTGCGGCACTCATGACCTCGGGCCCAGAAACGCCGATAAAAACGTCAGCCCCTCGCAGGGCCTCGGGGAGACCTCCCATGAGGCCTCGCAGGTTCGTACACTCGGCAAGCGCGGCCTTATGAGCATTCATGTCGGCGCGGCCGGCGTACAAGGTGCCGCGACGATCGAGCACGATGGTGTCATTCACGCCCGAGGCGAGAAGGAGCTTTGCCACCGCCGTGCCGGCCGCGCCGGCGCCCGAGATGACGACTTTCAAACCCGCAAACTCTTTTGTTACCGCCTTCGCGGCATTTACAAGGCCCGCAAGGACGACGATCGCGGTGCCGTGCTGGTCATCGTGCATCACGGGGATATCAAGTGACTCGACGAGTCGCTTCTCGATATCGAAGCACTTGGGCGCGGCGATGTCTTCAAGGTTCACGCCGCCGAAGGCAGGCGCAATTGCCTGCACGACCTTCACTATCTCGTCCGGCTTTTGCGTATCTAACACAATGGGCCACGCGTCTATCCCCGCCAACTCTTTGAAAATAAGCGCCTTGCCTTCCATGACCGGCAAAGCGCCATAGGGGCCCTTGTTGCCGAGCCCGAGGACGGCGGAGCCATCAGAAACGATCGCCACCGAGTTTTTCTTGATGCTCATACGCCGCGCATCCTCGGGATGCGTGGCGAGGTGCTCGGCCGCCGCCGCCACCCCGGGCGTATACCAGAGCGAGAAATCTTCTTTGCTCCCGAGCTTCACCCGCGCCTCTGTCCCAATCCTTGCGCCCTGCTTCGTATATGCTTCGAGTATCTTTTTCTCATCCATCGTAGCGGCAGTATACTACGAGGCGTGAAGCCAGACGACTTACTCGAGATGCATTTTGCGCGCCTCAAGCCCGAGCAAAAAAGGGCGCTTCACAAGCTTGGCGTGAGGACTATCCGCGGCCTCCTTTACCACCTCCCCGCCCGTTATGAGGCGGCAGGGCCTTCGGGCACAATTCTCGGCGCCTCTCCCGGTGCTGAAGTAACTCTCTACGGGACCGTACGTAAGCCCGATGTCAGAAAGACCTGGAAGAGCCGCCGGCCCGTCGCCGAGGCCTACCTCGAAGACGCGACAGGCCGCATCAAGATGATGTGGTTCTCCCAACCTTACATCGCGAAGACCTTGCACGACGGGATGCATGTCAAGGTGATGGGGCGTGTAGGCGGCACAGGCGCGAAGAAGTATCTCGCGAACCCGACAATCGAACGGTCGTTGATCTCTCCCGAAGAAGCTCACGATAATTTATTTATTGCTGCGAGTTCTGATACTGCCACAGATAGCAGCATGTCGCCGGTCTATCCCGAAAGCCGCGGCGTTTCATCGTTGTGGCTCACCCACGCAGTGAAAAAAGTGTTCGCAGTTCTCGTGCATGAAAAGATGCCCGACCCTATCCCGCCCGATATTCTCGCGCGGTACAACTTGCCCTCACTTAGCACCGCGCTTGTATGGGTACACACGCCGCGGCGTCCGAGGGACGCCGCGGCGGCTCGCAAACGTTTTGCGTTCGAAGAGGTCTTTGCCCTCCAACTTGCGATGCAGAGGCGTCGCGCCGCAACGCTCCGCGAGAAGGCGCTCCCAGTAAAAGTCAATCGCGCCGCGCTTAAAAGTTTCGTCGCATCGTTCCCCTTCCCCCCGACCGCTGCGCAAATGCGTACGATTGACGACATCGTGAAAGATTTCGAAAAACCGCACCCTATGATGCGCCTTCTTGAGGGTGATGTGGGGAGCGGCAAGACGGCAGTTGCCGCCGCGACAAGTTACCTCGTCGCGACCTCAACGCCGCCTGGGCGCGAAGCAGGTACCTTGCAAGTCGCCTATATGTGCCCGACCGAGATCCTTGCGAAGCAACACTTCTCTACCTTTATTTCTTATTTCAAAGATCACCCGATCTCAATCGGGCTCATCACAGGGAGTGAGACACGCAAATTCCCTTCGAAAGTGCGCTATGAGGAGTCTGCAAAAATCTCGAAGGCGCAATTTCGAAAATGGGTCGTAAATGGCGAGATCCCCATCGTCATCGGCACCCATGCTCTGATCGAAAAGACGCTCTCGTTCAAACATCTCGCGTACGCCATCGTTGACGAACAGCATCGTTTTGGCACTATCCATCGCCAAAAGCTCGTAAAGAAAAATAATGTCTCTCCGCATCTTCTCTCAATGACGGCGACCCCGATCCCTCGCACTTTAGCGCTCACGATCTATGGCGATCTCGACCTTTCTTTGCTTGATGAGATGCCGACAGGCCGTAAACCTATCATTACTGAAGTCGTCGGGCGAGATCGGCGAAAATACGCGTACGAACGCGTCAAGAAAGAGCTCGCGGCGGGGCATCAGGCGTATGTGGTTTGCCCCCGCATCGACGAGCCCGACCCGGCAAAGCAGTTCGCCCTTCAAGCCAAATCAGTAAAAGCCGAAGCGGCACGGCTTAAAAAAGATGTGTTTAAGAATGCGACTATCGGGATACTCCACAGCAAGATGACGCCGGTGGATAAAGAAAAAACAATGCGCGCATTCGAGCACGGCGAGCTCCAGATACTCGTCGCAACCTCGGTCGTCGAGGTAGGCGTCAATGTGCTGAACGCAACAGTGATTTTGATTGAGGGTGCGGAACGCTTCGGCCTTGCACAACTCCACCAACTTCGAGGCCGCGTTATCCGTTCAACACATCAATCCTACTGCTTTGTTCTGCCTGAAACGTTAGGCCCTGCAACCCGCGAGCGGATGAAGGCGCTCGCGCAAGCAAAAAATGGTTTTGAGCTCGCCGAGTACGACTTGACGCTCCGTGGCGCGGGCGAGCTTGCGGGCGGCCACCAGTGGGGCGTCTCTGACATTGCAATGGAAGCGCTGAAAAATATCAAAATGGTCGAGGCCGCGCGCAAAGAGGCACAGGAGATGATCGCGCGCGACCCTGAACTCAAAAACAATTCGGCGCTCGCGACCAGAGTCGCGAGCGCCGATAGAGAAGTGCACCTCGAGTGATCACGAGACGATGGAAAAGCGGCGGAAATTCGGATCTCTGAATCTCCACGCTCGCCACATCACGGGGACACCCTCGTTAAAGAGCATAATCACCTCGACAACAAAGTAACGAGTTCTCCCTCGCTGTCTTGGACAATTAATAATGATGGGCTCATCAAGAGAAAGAATAAGCCCCTGATACTCGTTTTGCCCTACACACTGATAGGGCGCGACCTCCCCTTCTGGCTTGCCGAAAAAGAAGCCGGTCCGAGTTGGGAATTCCATACCCGGGTATGGTTGCGAATGAAAAGCGAGTCGCTTCGAGAAAATCGCTTCGGCCAGATCCGGATTATCCTCCTCAAGCCATACATAAGGAGGGTCGTACGGGTGCAATGAGATAACCTGCGCGCTCACGAACGCCTCCTCATATTGATCCGAGGATAATTAGAGCATGCTCGAGTAAAAGCCGCAAGTACGCCCGGAGGGACTCGAACCCCCAGCCAATCGCGTATAAGGCGACCGCTCTACCATTGAGCTACGGGCGTATCTCTTTACTCTACACTTTCCTGCCCCATCTGGTAGAGTCATTCGCGGAAGCTCCCTGAACATCAGGGGCACATAGGAGAGTGACATGCCACTACACCTCATGAATGCCGCCGGCACCGCAAAGACCGTCGCGCATGCAAAAAAGTTGGCCCGTTCAGAAGCTCTAGCCGAGATCACGATGGGCTCCTTCACCTACGAAGCTCGACCGGGCAATGAAGGAAAAGTATTCCATCCAGAGCCAGGCATTGGCTCACTCAACTCACTCGGTATCCCGAACGGCGGGCGGGAATACCTCCGTTCTGTTATCGACGAGCTGATCAGTATCGTCGAGTGCACTGGTGAGCGGCAGTTGCGGGTGAGCATCGCCGGCTCCAACACAAAAGAACTTGCCGCACTCGCAAAAACGACAAGAGGGGCCAGCACGTGCGAAGTGAATCTCGGTTGTCCCAATGTGTGGGATGGTGGTAAACAGAAGGACATCTGGTCATTTAATCCAGACCGAATCGGTGACGCCGCGATTGCGGTAAAAGAAGCGGCAGGAGATGGTTCTTTCGTCGCGCTCAAGCTCTCGCCGTATTCTGATCCAGGATTGTTCGCGCGTGTCATGGACACTCTCGAACATCTCGCCGAAGAGGGCTACATTGACGAGGTTGTGTATGCGAACGCGTATCCGAACGCTTTTCTCTGGACCATCACAGAAAATGGTGGGCCTGAAATCGCGGCGGCGGCGATATCTCCCGCGGGCGGACTTGCGGGCGGCGCTGGCCGCGGTTTCTTGCCCTTCGTTCTCGGCGGCTTGCGTCAGCTCAAACAACGGCTCGGGAAGAAAGTCGATATCACTGGCGTAGGAGGTATCGTCGATGGCTGGTCGCTTGCACAACATCTCTTGTGCGATGTCGACGCCGTGCAGATTAACACCGCCTTCTACGAGACTGACGACCCGGGGGTGTTCAGCAAGATTATTGAAGACTTTGTGGCAAAATACCCACACTTGGCTGAAAGATATCTCCAACAATGAACTCGTTTGCGCGGTGGTTTCGAATGAAACCACCGCGTTTTCTTTTCTCATCCCCCGTGCTAGAGTCCGCCCGGATAAGCACTCAACAAAGAAAGGATATGACATGCGCTTACACATCGATGGTACGGACGCAAAGGCGCGTCCGCATGCACACACCTATCGCGGCTTTAACGAGGCACAAGGCGGGTGGGTGATCCCCCGCCCGGCAAACCCTCACGTGCATTTTCGAGACCCGGAGACCCAGAGTGACATCTTCACTCTCGTTGTTCCAGAGACAGCAAAGCTCTATGCGTGGGCAACGGCAATGCCGAACCTTGGTAAGAACCGTATCCGCACGCCAGAGCAGGCGATCGCGTATCGCAATCGCATTCTCGAGCTTGGCCGCACGGTAAATCCAACTTTCGAGGCTACCGTCCCACTCTATCTTGAGCCGGACATCGACCATGGAGTTATCCGTGGGGGTCACGAAAGCGGGGCGTTCTGGGCGGCGAAGCTCTATCCGAAAAACGGGACCACTGAGAGCGACCACGGCATCGACTTTCGGGACATCCGGCCGATACTCCCGACACTCAAGGTGATGGAGGAGCTCGATATGCTCTGTCTCGTCCACGCCGAGGTGGTGCTTGATCAGTATGACGAGCTTGTTGTCGATCGCTTTCGTGAAGGGCTCGCCATCGACGTTATCGACCGGATCTTGCGGCATTGCCCAAAACTTCGCGTCGTTTTCGAGCATATATCATCGCGCGCATCAATCGAGGCATACTGGCGGTGGAGACGAAAGGGGTGTCACATTGAAGCCACTATTGCCCCGCAGTACTTGCTATGGAACAGCTCGGTCTTGTTCGAGCGTGGGATGAACCCGATCAACTTCTCAATCCCCATCTTGAAAGATGAGGAAGATCGGGTGGCGCTCGTTGAGTTCATGCTCGAGGGCGGCGGCATGCTCGGCACCGACAGTGCCCCACATGACCTGTCGGCGAAGAGCCGCCACGAACACTGTCCCGGTGGCCTTTTCAATGAGCCGGTTGGCCTCTTCATCTACTTTCACCTCTTTCGTACGCTCGGGGGTGAGCAGTGGTTCGAGCAATTTGTCGATTTCGCCTGCCGCAAGGCGGCGCACTTCTACAACGTGCCCGAATCAAGCGAAGAAGTTGTTATTGCTGAAGAAGCGTGGCAGGTGCCACCGCGGTACACGCATGGCTCGGCGATCATCATCCCGATGCTTGCTGACACCGTCATGCCGTACTCATTAAAACGTGCGTAACAATCCTAGCCGCGAAGTGTTTCGGGACACTTCGCGGCTTTCTTGTATTAATGACCCGGCCGTCATCTGCTTTCACCCTGCGATGACCTTCGGCTTCTCCTCGATGAGCTCTTTCACTTTTGGCTTGATACCGTTGGCGATGAGGAGCTTCTCAAACTCGTCGCGCTCGATGGTCTCAATCTCGATCAGTTTCTCGGCGATCGCATTTAAGACCGCGCGGTGCTTCGCGATTATCTCTTTTGCGCGCTTTTTCTCCGTATCGATAATGCACGAGACCTCGGCGTCTATCTTCGCCGCCACATCCTGCGAGTAGCTCTCGGGGAGGCCGGGGCCCCTCTCGGCGCCAAAGGCAACCGGCCCCAGCTTTTCGCTCATGCCGTAGCGCGCGACCATGTCGCGCGCAAGCGCAGTAACAACCGCAAGGTCGTTGTGGGGCCCGGTCGTAATGTCGCCGAAAACAAGCTCTTCAGCCGCATAGCCGCCCAAGGCCCCCGCGATGTCATCGAAAAATTCTTTGCGCGACTGCATCTTTTTATCTTCAAACGGGAGCTTGAGGGTGTAGCCAGCGGCTCTGCCGCGACTGATGATGGATATCTTGTGCACGGGGTCGGCGTGCGGCAAAACGCTTGACACGAGCGCGTGTCCAGCCTCGTGATATGCGGTAATCTCCTTTTCTTTCTTCGATAAAAGGTGACTCTTTCTTTCTGGTCCGAGCATCACTTTCTCAATAGAGCGGATGAGGTCGTATTGCGTCACCTCCTTGCGATTCTCGCGTGCCGCCAAGATCGCCCCCTCATTCATAAGGGAGTAGAGCTCGGCGCCTGAGAAGCCCGGCGTGCGCTCGGCGACAACCGCAAGATTGACATCAGCGCCAAGTGGCTTCTTTCGTGCGTGGATCGCGAGTATCTCTTCGCGCTCTTTGCGGTCAGGGAGATCGATGACGACTCGGCGGTCGAAGCGGCCGGGGCGAAGCAAAGCCGGGTCAAGCACATCGGGGCGGTTCGTCGCTGCCATCACGACGACCTTCTCGTGCGGCTCAAAGCCGTCCATCTCGACCAAGATCTGATTCAAGGTCTGCTCGCGCTCGTCGTTGCCGCCCCCTACCCCGCTACCGCGCACGCGCCCCACCGCATCTATTTCATCGACAAAGATGATCGCCGGCGCCGCGCGCTTTGCAAGCTGAAAAAGGTCGCGGACACGCGAAGCGCCCACCCCGACGAACATCTCGACGAACTCGCTCCCCGAGATCGTGAAAAACGGCACGCCGGCTTCGCCCGCGACGGCGCGCGCGAGCAAGGTCTTGCCGGTCCCGGGGGCCCCCATGAGGATGATGCCCTTTGGGATCCGCGCGCCGATATCGAGGAACTTCTTCGGATTCTTCAAAAAGTCAACTATCTCGAGGAGCTCCTCTTTCGCTTCGCGCGCGCCCGCAACATCGGCAAAGGTTACTCTCTGCGCCGTATCAGCAGGGTCAACGACGCGCGCCTTCGACTGTCCGAAGGTAAAGGCCTGCATCCCCGCTCCGCGCACTTGGCGACTGATGAACCAGAAAAGAAAGATGAGAAAGATGAGGGGCAAGACGATGGGAGCGAGCGTGAGAAACCAAAAGCGTAGTCCTGACTCGGCTTCGATCGTAATCGCGACTTTTGCGAGCTCTTCGGGCGTGACCCCATAGGTCGTTAGGGTTTCAGGGAGGCCCGCCGACGGGTCTTTGATGGATTCTCGCGCCGTGCCGTCTTTGTACGTGAGCGCGAGCGTGTCGCCTGAAATCGTGATCGATTCGACTTCTCCTGCTTTCACATCCCTCGCGACTTGCGAGAGCGGCACCATTTCAGGGCTCTCGGTGAGATCAGCGATCAACGAATATCCGCTCATGAGGAGCAAGAGGACGATGATGGTGGTGAGGAGATTCCCCATAAACGAAGGGCCACCAAAAACAGGAAACCACCTGCCCCCTCGTGGGGGTACAGGCTTTTTGCCTCCGGCAGACTTGCCACTTTTTTTGCCGATTGCCATATAGTGCCGACACTCTACAACAAACAGGCAAAAAATCAAAATGCAGGGTATACTCACGGCATGACCTTGGTCGAATACAAGAAGGCCTCGCTCAAATACGCGCCCTTAAAATCATTTGCGGCGGGCATTGAGCTCATGGGCCACGAGGTAAAATCCTTGCGCGCAAAGCAGGGCTCTCTTGAGGGTGCGCGCGTCGTGGTGCGGGGCGGCGAAGCATGGCTCATGGGCGCCACCATCCCGCCTTATCAAGCAAAGAACGCTCCCTCGAACTACGACTCTGAACGCTCGCGCCGTCTTCTCCTTGCAAAGCACGAGATCGCTGAATTAACCGACGCCGAGGGCAAAAAAGGCTTGACAATCGTGCCGTTTGAAGTATACACTGACCACGGCCTCATCAAGATCCGCGTCTCGATAGTGCGCGGCAAGGGCAAGCGCGACAGGAGAGAAGATTTGAAAAAGCGTGAAGCTTATAAAGAGGCCGCCCGTGTTTTAAAACGGGGGTGATCGGCTTTGACGGCCTGCTCTTTGAAAGCGTGCGACGCAGTGCAAGCTTGCTCAACACTCAAAACTGGCAGGCAACAAACTTGCTAACAAACTTGTTGCAAGCGTGAAGTCCCCGTACTTCGGTATGAAGGACTTTGCGTTCGTCTACGCATAAGCCTTTACGGCTTCGCCTAGGTGACGTCTCACTTTCCCCGGCGCCGAGAACGCAAAGTGAGGCGGAATATTCTCTCGGCTCGGAATTAGGCGCTTCTCGCGTCTAGGGCTTAAATCAAGAGATCAGGTTGGAGTGGTTTCGTTTCGGTTCTTCGCACCCAACCTAAGTTCCGCCAACCGGTGGATAACTGAAACTATGCGTCGTAGACTCGCTCTCTCTGACGGGCTCGGACCGGGGTTCAATTCCCCGCGCCTCCACAACGAACGCAAAAACACACCTATATAGGTGTGTTTTTGCGTTAGCGGGTGTGCATACCTATCTCGCGGATAGAGCGGTTGCGGTGTATGAGCTCGTCGTTCCTGATAGAACGAAAGAGCTCGTACTGATTCACGGCTTTGCGACCGTACCAGTCTAAGAAGGCGCTCGTGACGGTTTTTCGCTTCAACTCTTCTTCGTGTTCTGTGATGAACTCGTTGTACTGGTCGAACGCGTGCTGTTCAAAATGATAATTGAGCTCAAGCGCCGCGCGCGGAGAGAGGAGGTAGAGAAGGTAGACGATCCAAAAATAGATGAAGGCAAAGACGACCGGCACCAGGGTGTGGGCCACAAAGCCACCTCCGTTCTCTGCCTTCGCGAGCGCCGTGACGACAACGACATGCATGGTCTCGTTGTCCTGCGCGACGCGCGCGAACATCGCAATCTTCGAAAGCTTGATGGCGCGCACCTCATTTGCATAAAAAAGCGTCAAAAAGGTGTAGGCCGCGCTCTCCCACGAGTGGTACGGCACGCGGGCGATTACCTCGATCGCCCTGAATTTGCGGTAGGAGGGTGCGCGGCCGTACACTAGATTCCCCATCCCGATAAAGCAGGTGCCGAGGATGCGCGGCACGAGCCCGGTGTGGTAGTTATCGAAAGGCGCGCGGTACTCGTTAAAACACACGGAATCGTTCAGTTGCGCGACCAGCTCTTCGTTATGCGTTTCTATTTCATACATGACGGCGGTTTGATTAAATCATGAACATCGCCCCCACGGCAATCAAGGCGGCCCCGAAGGCCGCCTTAGAGGTAAACTGCGTGCCCAAAAAGAGGATGGAGAAAACGAGGACAAAGACGACCGAGAGCCGGTCGAGCGCGGCAACGCCGGGGGCAGGGCCGACCTTGAGAGCCCCGAACATGAAGAGCCACGAGAGGGCGCCCGCAATGCCGGAGAGCGTGATAAAAAGGAGCGCGCGCCCGTGCGGCAAGGCAGCGAAGTCGAGCTTGCCGAATGCAAGCGACACCACGACAAGAAAAGCGGCCATGATGACGGCACGCACTGTCGTCGCAAGCGTCGTATCGATGTTCTGCAAGCCGATCTTCCCAAAAATCGCGACCAAGGCCGCAAACACGGCCGCGAGTAATGCAAGCGGTATCCACCCCATACTTTAAGTATACGTTACGCACGGAGGGGGAACAGGTGGCGGTGGAGGAGCTTGCGGAGTTCTTCGACAACAACGATCGAGGCGGCAACGGGAACGATGATGAGCCAGTCATTGAGCGAGAGCGGGACGGTGTGGAGGATGACCTGGAGCCACGGATGATAAACCGCAAGAAACTGAAGAAGGATGACTATCGCTGTCGCCCCAATGAGGAACTTGTTCCCTGCTATGTCGTGCAGTATCGACGCGCGCGTCGAGCGGCAATTCCACGCGTTGAACCACTGAAAGACCGCTAAGGTCGTGAGCGCCATGGTAGAGCCGTACGCGATATCGCTCCCGTAGGCGCGGTCGAAGAGGTAGAGCGTGCCTGCCACCATCGGGAGCGCCATGAGCGCCATGCGCGAGAGCATCATCGTGTCGACGAGATACTTTTTCGGCCGTTCGAAATGACCTCTAAGGAGGTTGCTCTCTTTGGGCTCCATCGCAAGCGCCACGTCAAGAAAGCCGTCGGTGACGAAATTGAGCCAGATGATCTGCGCGGCTAAGAGGGGTAGCGGGTACCCGGCAAGAAGCGCAGCGATGATCATGAGGGCCTCCCCTGCGCTTGTCGAGAAAAGGTAGAGGACGACCTTCTTGATAGTGATATAGATGCTCCTCCCCTCTTCAACCGCTGAAACGATGCTGCCGAAGTTGTCGTCAAGCAACACGATGTCAGCAGCCTCTTTAGCGACCTCGGTCCCTACCTTGCCCATCGCGACCCCAAGATCGGCCGCCACTAGGGGAGGCGCGTCATTAACGCCGTCACCCGTCATCGCGACGATCTCGCCGCGCGCGCGATACGCATTGATGATCCGCAATTTATGCTCGGGCGTCACTCGGGCAAAGACAGAGACGCCGCCGAGCGCGTTCGCAAGCCCTACGTCTGACAGGGGGCCGATCTCATCCCCCGTCAAGACCGTATCGCCTGCGTGATAGATGCCGGCCTCTTTGGCAATCGCGACTGCGGTCAATCGATGGTCGCCGGTAATCATCACGACGCGGATACCTGCCTCTTTGGTGCGTGTCATGGCCTCCCCAACCTCGGCGCGGAGCGCATCCTTCATACCGACGAGGCCGAGCAGGGTGAGCGACATTACGGCCTCTGGCCTAATCGACGCGAGATGATATGTGCGAGTCGCGAGCGCGATGACTCGCAGCCCCTGATGCGAGAACGCGGCAAAAGCCGCTTCAGCGTCAACGCGGCCGTGTACAGAAAAGGGGCGGCTCTTGCCGCCCTCGTATGTCGTCGTACAGAGTGCGAGCACCTCTTCAGGCGCGCCGCCTACGGTAAGGACATTGCCCTCGGCGCCCTTGTGCACGGTCGCGTGGTAGCGGAGCGCGTAGTCGAAAGGTATCTCGGCGACCAGGGGCAACTCGTGAACGAGTTCATCCTTATGAAACCCGAGCTTTTGCGCAAAGACGAGTAGCGCGGCCTCGGTGGGGTCGCCCGAGATCCGCCAGCGCTTTTCGTCTTCAAGATACGAGGTGCGCGCGGCGGCGAGCAGCGCCGCCGCGCGCCCGAGCGCGAGCAAATCCTCATGATTTGCCGCGCTGACGATCGTGTCCTCAATCGAAACCGCTCCCGCGGGCTCATATCCCTCCCCGCCGACCTCAAAGAGACCGTTCGGTGTCCACACCCGGCGGATCACCTGCTCGTTCTTCGTGATTGTGCCAGTCTTATCGACAGCGATCATGCGCGCCTGCCCCAAAGCCTCGATCGCCTGGAGCTTTTTCACGAGCACGTGGCGCTTCCCCATCCGCCACACGCCGGTTGCAAGGACCACAGTCATTACGATTGGGAGTCCTTCGGGGATAATCGAGACCGCAAGCGACACCGCAACGCCGAACATTGTCGAGAACGAGTTGCCCAGGGAAAGGCCGATCCAGAAAAGGAGAGTGACGACCGTCGCAACGACGACGATGACGGCGCGAGCGAGGTGCCGGATATTCGCCTTGAGCGGCGTCTCGGTGTCGACCAGGAGCACCTGTTCAGCGATTCTCCCGATGACGGTCTCACTCCCCGTCGCGACCACAACGGCCTTGCCGCTCCCCGCAAGGACGAAGGTGCCCTTGAAGACCATGTTGCGCTGTTCGCTCGCCGGCGCTTCAGGATCCGCAAGCGCTTCCGTCACCTTATGGACCGGTGTTGACTCACCGGTAAACGACGATTCGTCGACCTTGAGCGTATTCGCAAGCGTGATGCGCGCGTCGGCGCTGATCCTCTCTCCCTCTTGCAAGACGATGATGTCGCCCGGCGCTACGTCACGATCAGAGATGATGCGCTCGGTGCTCTCCCGCACGACCGTTGCAGAGGTCTCGACGAATGTCTTAAGCGAGCGCAAGGTGTGCGCCGCCCGGCCCTCTTGTATCGTGCCGACGACGGCATTGAAGATGAGTATCGCGAAAATAATCGCGCTGTCGGCCGCCTCGCCAAGGAGAAAGAGGGCGCCGCTTGCGGCAAGCAAGAGGTAGATGAGAGGACTTTGAAACTGCGAGATGAAAACGGCCGCAAGCGGCGGTGGCGGCTTCTCCGGCAAGACGTTTGGGCCATGCACGGCAAGCCTTTCCTTGACGAGCGCTTCAGTGAGGCCTTGATCGCTCGTGCCGAATGCCTCGAAGACTTCGCCGACGGAGCGTGCGTGCCAAGGAACCATAGGACAAAGTATACCGTTACATCGCGCTCTGCACTGCGAGCACGATGAGGAGTATGCCAAGTGCGTGTGTCATAAATGAAAGCACGAGCAGAGAGTGTGTAGAAATGTGCGATACGCCAAGAAGTGCGAGACCCGGCTCGTCAGGCAGCGGAGAAATGAGCATCACCATGCCGATCAAGGGAAAGAGGCGGTAGAAGTGCCGTTGCCGTATCACGTGTATGAAGCGCTGGCCTTTGCGGCCGCGTAGAAGATATGCAGCATCGGTGGAGATGCGGTCGCGCACGAAGAGAAAGAGAAGGTAGTCGGCAAGAGTCGCACCGAGGGCGCCCGTTAAGACGATCGAAAAAAGCGAGTAGTGCTCCGAGAGCTCTGCGAAGAGGGCGATTGCTGGAATCGCGGTGAAGACCGAACTGAACAAGGCGCCGGCAACGAAACTCGCAAAGTATTCACTCCCGTTCAAGGACGCGATGACGGCGTCAACGCTCCCCGACCGCACGATATAAGCCGTAACGCTAATTGAAACGGCGATGCAAACGAGGTCGAAGAGAAGACGGTCGCGCTTACGCTTCATCAGCGGGCGAGCCGGTTCCAGACGAGCGCGAAGACATGCCCGAAGACATATCCCACCGCGGCGGTAACAATGACGAGCATGATCGCCGACCAGATGTCGAAGGGTAAGACTGTATGCGTGACTTCAACCATGTGTATCTTCACGATGAAGTCCACGAGGCCTTGCCCCCATCCGAGGGCGACGATGACCGACCATACGACATGGATAAGGCCAACGAAGGCACCGAGCGTGATACCAACTTTATGAGGTTTAAGATTCATAAAAAAATAAAAAACGATTAATGCTCTTACTATACTCTCTATCTCTTGACGGCCGTAGTGCATTTATCCACTGCGCCTTTTTAATCATAAAACAGTTGTATTTTGTCTCCATCATGCATCAGGTAGTTTTCATACTCCACATTTTCAACGCCATTCACCATCATGCGCATATTCGCACCGAACGAACGCATATCCCGACCCCAGTTCTTAAAAAATTCACCGAGTATAAGGTCTTCACTTCGCACAACGCCGTTGAATTCAAGATGAATCAAGGGGAGGTCGTCATGCGTATGCATCGGCATGTGTACTGCGCCAAGGCCGATACCTTCGGGTATTTCTTGCTGCACGCCCTTCACATAAATCTCGAGAGACGGGTGCCAATGGAGGCCTCTCATGCTGATAACCTCCGAGTTGTCACTTTGCGAAGTGAAGAAAAACACTGCCCCTCCGATAATAAGAGCAAGAGCGACACCGATAGCGGCAAGCGAATAAGGCATAAAACGTACTTTCTACCAAACGGCAAGCCAGCCCTGCATCATCTCGATCTCGCGCGACTGTGAGGCGATGATGTTGTCTGCAAGTTCTTGCATCTCGCTTCGCTCTGTGCCAGCCGCGAGCATCCGCGCCATCATAACTGCCATCTCGTGGTGCGGGATCATCTGGCGAATAAACTCGAGGTCGAAATCCTTCGCGGCGGCAAGCATTGCAAGGTCTCCTTCCATACCCATCATAGAGATTCTCATGCCCTGACTCATCCCGCCCATCATTCCGCTTGAGTAGGCCGGGACAGAAGTTCCAAACCACACCTTGTACCACGCTGTCATTTGATTAATCTCGGTCGTCTGCGCCTCGATAATGTCTTGCGAGAGCGAGAGGATCTCCGGGCGCTTGCTTTTCTCAAGGGCAAGTTCGGCCATCGCGATTGCCCCTTCATGGTGCGGGATCATCTCCTCGATAAAATGCCGGTCAATGTTTGCACTCATCCCTGCCCCGTATATCCCGCCATATCCCATATATCCCATCATCCCGGGGAATACCTGCGGCATCGCCCACGCCCCAAGCACAAGCCCGATAATAATCCCTACTACCCCAATCCCAAGTACATTGTTCATAAGTCTAGAGTTTAGCATTTCGCAAGAAAGAGGCATTGACGGCGACGATGATGGTCGAGAGGGACATGAAGACGGCCGCGAGCGCAGGCTCAAGCACGATGCCGTAGACAAAGAGCGCGCCGGCGGCGATAGGGAGAGCGGCCACATTGTAGCCGGTGGCCCAAAAGAGATTCTGGAGCATTTTGCGGTAGGTCATGCGCGAGAGAGCGATGATCTTCGGGATGTCCCGTGGGTCATTCTTTACCAAAATAATGCCCGCCGATTCAATCGCCACGTTCGTGCCAGCCCCTATCGCAATGCCAAGGTCGGCTTGGGTAAGTGCGGGCGCGTCATTAACGCCGTCTCCAACCATCGCGACTCTCCCTCCCTTCTCTTGGAGCAGTTTGACCTTCTTCGCCTTATCCTCGGGCCGCACGCGCGCGAAATATTCGG
>Ga0155536_102_pt3 | contig 46083 bp, 61 predicted proteins | sample RifCSPhighO2_12_FD_107193 | JGI IMG/M metagenome (GOLD analysis project Ga0155536, IMG submission 107193) | Candidatus Kaiserbacteria bacterium RIFCSPHIGHO2_12_FULL_56_13 | reverse complement strand
GGCGCGCGCCGCTCTTCTGCCCGCGGCGCCGGAACGGCCTGCGACGCTCCTGCCGCCTCAACCACCACGCCATTCTTCCCTTGATCAGTTGCCGTTCCCATATCCTAGAAAACAAGACCGCCCGCACGTGCGGCGTCAGCGAGGGCCTTAATCTGTGCAGCATAGCGGTATCCGCCGCGATCAAAGACAACGGCAGAGATGCCTGCCTCCTTCGCACGCTTTGCAATCGCCTCGCCGATCTTCGTCGCTTGCAAGACCTGCGAGGCCTTGAATTCTCGGCCATGCGCCGAGGCAAGCGTGTGCCCTTTTTCGTCATCGATAAGCTGTGCGACGACGAAACGATTCGATTTGAAGACCGCGAGGCGCGGGCGCTCTCTCGTGCCGATGACTCGCGCACGTACACGTGCATGCCGGCGCTGTCGCAGTTCATTTTTTGGTGTGTGTTTCATATATGGCTAGACTGCTTTCTTTCCCTGTTTGCGACGAATCACCTCACCCTCGTACCGGATACCCTTGCCGAGATAGGGCTCGGGGGGCTTTACCGCGCGCACATTCGCCGCAAACTGTCCGACCGATTCTTTCGAAGGGCTCTCGAGCGTAATGACATTCTTCTCGATTGTCACCGTGACATCGGCAGGGATGGCGAGTTTGACAGGGTGGGAGAAACCGACGGAGAACTGTATCTCCTTGCCCTTTGCTTCGACCTTGTAGCCGATGCCCTCAAGTATCAAAACTTTCTTATACGGCACTTGCACTCCCTGCACCATGTTGCGCACATGCGACGCGTAGGTGCCGGTGAGCGCACGAGTCGCGCGCGCGTCGTTCTTCGGGACGATTGAAACCCCTTCGGGCGCAACAGTGATCGTGATGTCCGGGTGAACGCGCCTTGTCACGGCGCCCTTCGGGCCTTTGACCGAAAGCGTGTCTCCTGCGAAGGAGACCTCTGCCTTGCCCGTTATGATTGGCTTTTTTGCGAGACGGCTCATGGTTTACCAAATTTCGAACAAGTCCTCCCCGCCGAGGCGCGCTTTGCGCGCCTCGGTGTCAGAGACGATGCCTGAGGGCGTCGAAAGGATGCGCGCGCCAAGGCCCTCTTTCACCTCGTGCGCCTCATGGTGGGCGAGATAGAGCCGGCGACCGGGTTTCGAAAGGCGGCGCACGCCCCTGATTTTAGGGCGTCCTGCCTCGTCGCGCGCGAGCGCGACGGTGAGCGTCTTCTTCGCATCACCCTCGACCGAAACTGCAGCGACAAAACCGAGCTCGTGAAGCTTTTTTGCGATCGCCTCGAGGTAGGTTGAGTGCGGGAGCGAGACCGCGCTCTTCTCTGCTGCGGTGGCGTTCTTAAGGCGCACGATAAAATCTCCAACGCGATCGGTGCTCATACCTACCACGAAGCTTTCTTCACGCCCGGTATTTTGCCCTCGCGCGCAAGAGTGCGAAAAGTAATGCGCGAGAGGCCAAAGGCCCTCATGTAGCCGCGCGAGCGGCCGGTCACCGCACAACGATTCTTGATGCGTACCGGAGAGGAGTTCCGCGGGAGCTTTTGAAGTGCATCCCAGTCGCCCGCACGCTTCAAGGCCGCACGCTTGAGAGCGTACTTCTTGACGAGCTTTTCGCGCTTGGCGAGCCGCGCCCACTGAGATTTCTTTGCCATTAAAAAATAAAGCTCCGAGGAGCGTGCGGCTACTGTATCATTCGCGACCTATCGCGTCAAACAAAACGGTTACCTCTTAGATTCGGGGGCGCGAAAGGGAATACCGAGGTGGCGGAAAAAGGCCTCGGCCTCTTTTTTCGACTTTGCGGTCGTCACGATAGTGATCGCAAGACCGAAGACATCTTTGAGGTCTTCATCCGAGGTCTCGGGGAAAATGGTGTGCTCCTTGATGCCGATCGTAAGATTGCCCATGTCGTCGAGTGCGGTCACGGGGATGCCGCGAAAGTCGCGCGCGCGCGGCAAAGCGATGTGGATCAATTTATCCAAAAAGTCGAACATGCGTGACCCGCGCAACGTCGCCTGGAGCCCCACCGTGTCGCCCTGTCGCACCTTGAATGAAGCGACTGAAGCGCGAGCCGCGCGCGCCGCGGCCTTTTGCCCCGTGATACGCGCGAGCCGATCTTCAACGAGCGCGAGTACCTTGGGGTCGCGCTTCTTCCCCACCCCGGTTGAGACCACGACCTTCGCGATGCGCGGTGCTTGCATGGGCGAGGTATAGGCATACTCGCCGCGCAAGGCGTCGTAGGCTGTTTGCTGGCGCTGTTTCGTGAGCATCATAGTTATTTCTCGACCTTCGCCACATTCGAGACATGAATCGGCATCGGTCGCTCAACGATACGCCCTGACTGGTTGCCGCGCTTCTTAAGGTGGCGCTTCGCGACATTCACGCCCTCGATGACGACCTTGTGCTCTTTGGGCAAGGCGCGCACGATTGTGCCGATCTTGCCCTTGTCCTTGCCGGTTAAGACCTTCACCTTATCGCCCTTTTTTACATGCAGTTTCATACCACTTCAGGAGCTAAGGAGACGATCGAGTGCCAGCCGCGCTCCGAGAGCTCGCGCGGCACAGGGCCAAAGACGCGATTCCCCTTCGGGCCCATCTCCTTGCCCACCTTCTCTACAAGCACGACGGCGTTCTCATCGAAACGGAGGTAGGAGCCGTCCTTGCGGAGATACGGATTCTTTTGCCGCACGACGACGGCGCGGTAGACATCTTTCTTCTTCACCGCCTTGCGGGGCTCTGCGACTTGGATCGAGACGACAACCGTATCGCCGATGCCGGCATAGCGGCGGCGCGAACCGCCGGGCACCTTGAATACTCGGGCGATCTTTGCGCCAGAGTTGTCGGCGACCATGACGAGTGATTTATCTTGCAACATATAGTTTGAAATGCTTGCGCCGCGAGATCGGCCGGCAGGCGACGATGGTCACCCGGTCGCCTATCGCTACGGTATTGCCAGGATCGTGCACCAGATACTTTTTCGAGCGTACGAAATATTTCTTGTATTTCGGATGCTTCACATAGCGGTCAACGCGCACCGTTACCGTGTCGGCCATCGCCATCTTGACGACGACTCCTTTGAATATCTGCGGTCGAGGAGAGGTGGTCGTCATACATTATGCGGCGGCTCGTCGCGAACTCACTCCACGCGCGTGCTGTTCGGAGAGCGCACGCGCGATCTGCTTGCGGGCCTTTGAGAGCGCGTTCGTGTCTTTTGGGCGCGCGCCAGCTGCAGCGAAGCGGTGCTCGCGAAGCTCCTTGCGCGTATCTGCAAGGAGTTTTGCAAGTTCAGCATCGCTCATCGTCTTCATATTCTGTCGTTTTGCCATACTCATTAATCGCGCGCAATGATAACCGTTTTCATGGGGAGTTTCGCACCCGCCTGCCGCAAGTACTCGCGCGCGGAGGCCTCGGGTACGCCGTCGAGCTCAAAAAGAATCCGCCCAGGCCGCACTTGAAAGACAAAATGCTTCAAGTCCCCCTTACCGCTCCCCATCCCTACTTCGGCGGGCTTCCCGGTGATCGGCCAATCGGGAAAGACGCGTATCCAGAGTTTGCCGCCTTTTGCCGTCGATCGAGTCAAGACCTTGCGCGCCGCCTCGATCTGATTTGAGGTGAGACGCGAGGGCATCGTCGCTTTCAAGGCATACGAACCGAAGGCGAGCCGCGTGCCGCGCGTATCGGGGCGCGCGAGGCGCGAGGGGCTCTTCCGGCCCGTCTGCCACTTACGGTGTTTGACTTTTTTCGGAAACAGCATAGCTAGACGGCTTTCCCCTTCTTGTCGGCAAAGATATTGCCGCGGTAGATCCATACCTTGATGCCGATGACACCGTAGGGGAGATACGCCTCCTCTTGCGCAAAATCGATGTCGGCACGAAAGGTCTGCAGCGGGATGCGTCCCTTCTTGACCTCCTCTTTGCGGCTCATCTCGGCGCCGCCCAAACGTCCCGAGATGGTCACGCGGACTCCCTGTACCTCTCTGATCGCCATCACTTTATCGACCGTCTGCTTCAAGACCCGACGAAACGGTAGCCGCTTTTCAAGGCCCTCAGCAACCATATAGGCAACCGCCGCCGCCGCCGCTTCGGGCTGACGCACATCCAAAATGTCGAGCTTCACCGCGCGCTTATCCGCAGGAGCAACCTTGCGCACTACCCTTGCGAGCTCCTGCCGGAGCTTCGTCGCGTTCTCACCCGAGCGGCCGATCACGAGGCCCGGCCGCGCCGTATAAACCATGATGTGGAGCTCGTTTGCAGAGCGCTCAATCTCGACCCCGGTGGTATAGGTGCCACGCAGACGCTTTTTGAGGAAGCTACGCACCGTCTCATCGACCTTGATGTTCTCACGAAAATGCTTTTTACCGCCGGCGAACCAGCGGCTCTTCCAGTCTCGGATAATGCCGAGGCGGTGCGCGTAGGGATGAGCGACGTGTGTCATATCGTTAGGCGAGCGAAACCTTCACTCGCGAGCGGCGGCGGCGGATCATTGAGGCGCGGCCGAAGGCCCTCGGCATGTAGCGCTTCTGCATGCCGGCACTCTCGACGATGATGTTCTTCACGGTGAGTTCTCCCTGGTCTTTGCCTTTTACCTTAGCGTTTGCCGCGGCGCTCTTGATGAGCTTCGCGATCGGGTCGGCGACACGCTTGGGGAGAAAGGTGAGAGTCGCCAAGGCCTCGGGGACTTTCTTCCCCTTCACTAGATCTGCGACCAGTTTCACCTTGCGAGGCGTCTGATTGTAATTTCCGAGTGTCGCTTGCATAAAATTATTTGCCTTCAGGCGCTTTCGTCTGCCCCTCGCTTGCGGCCGCCTTTGCCGACTGCGCGGCAGCGATCTCGGCCTCTTGCGCCTTCATCTCAAGCTCCTTCTGCATCTTGCCGCCATGGCGGGTGAACTTCTTCGTCGGAGCGAACTCGCCCAGGCGGTGCCCGACCATTTCTTCGGTGACGAGCACCTCCGCATGCTGTTTGCCATTGTGGATGCCGAGCGTAAAACCGACCATTTCAGGAGCGACCTGCGAGCGGCGTGCCCATGTCCGAATAATCCCTGCCGATGAGGGTTTTGCGCCTTGGACCTTCTTCATAAGTTTTACGTCAACGAAGGGCCCTTTCTTTAAGCTACGTGCCATAAGGTCTTAACTTACTATGCGCTGCGCTTTTTGCCAACGCGGCGGCGAGAGATGATGAAAACATTCGAATATTTCTTCGGCGTGCGGGTCTTTTGGCCCTTCCCCGTCGGCTTGCCCCAGAGCGATTTTGCGCGCCGGAGGCCGCGACCTTGACGGCCTTCGCCGCCGCCGTGCGGGTGGTCAACTGGGTTCATCGCCGTACCGCGTACGGTCGGCCGGATACCCATCCAACGCGAACGGCCAGCTTTGCCGATGACTACCAAATTGTGCTCCTCATTCCCCACGCTCCCTATCGAGGCCCAGCAGTCGTCAGAAACCTTGCGCACTTCAGTCGAGGGGAGCTTCAACTGGGCGAACCCGCCGTCGTGCGCGACAACTTCAGCGTAGTTGCCGGCGCTTCGCGCAAGCACGCCGCCAGCGCCCGGCTTAAGCTCGATATTGTAGATAAAGGTCCCGACCGGGATAGCCCTAAGCGGCAGACGATTCCCCGCCGCCACCGGCGCTTCTTTTGAGACCACGAGGGTATCGCCGACTTTCGCGCTCTTCGGTGCGGTGATGTAACGGCGATCACCGTCAGCGTAGAGTACGCGTGCGATAAACGCCGAGCGAAACGGGTCGTATTCGATGGTCTCGATCTTCGCCGGGATATCCTTCTTATCAAAAACAAAGTCGATCTCACGGAGGCGACGCTTGTGCCCCCCGCCCTGATGACGGGTCGTGATGCGGCCAAAAGCGTTCCTGCCTGCCTGCCGTTTCTTGCTCTTCAAAAGCGCTTTCGCGGGCTTATCGCCAGAGAGGAGCGCCTTGTAGGGCAAGGTGGTCATGAAGCGGCGGCTCTTCGAGGTGGGGCGGTATGATTTCATAGATTAGGCAAATTGGATGGTGTCGCCCTTTTTGAGATACACGAGGGCTTTGCGCCTGGCCGCGCGCGTTGCGACACCGCGACGGGTACGCAAGGATACGCGCGCGCCGGGGAGGTTCACGACACGCACCTTCGTGGGCGTTACCTTGTAGATCTCTTTGATCGCTTTCGCGATTTCATATTTGTTAACTCCCTTCGGGACGGCAAAGGTGTAGACCCCATGCTCTGTCTGGATGAGCGCTTTTTCTGAAAACCACGGGGCCTTGAGTATAGTGTGGGCGTTTTTCATATGCGTGAAGCAAGCACCTTAAACGATTCGTCAGGGTTTTCAACCACGAGATACTTATAGGAGAGGAGCATGAGCGGATTTATGTTGCGCGCCTCCTCGGTTGCGACTCCTCCTAGATTGCGAAAACTCTTCATGGCGATCCCGTCGTAGCGCGAAAGGGCGACGAGTGCGCGATTGCCGCGCGGCGCAAGAAGCTTCACTTTTGCCGCTTTTGAGAGCGCGGCGAGAGCGGCAATCGCCTCTTTGGTCTTCGGGGTAGCGAAGATGAGCTTGTCGACTAAAACAAGTTCGCCATCTTGAGCTTTGCGCGCCAAGATTGAGGCGAGCGCCTTCTGCTTCATCTTTTGATTCACCTTCTCATGGTAGTCGCGCTCGGTGCGCGGGCCGAAGGTGACTCCCCCGTGCCGCCATAGTGGCGAACGTGTCGAACCATGACGCGCCTGGCCTGTCCCCTTTTGTCGCCAGGGCTTACGACCGCCGCCCGCGACCTCGGCACGATCTTTCGTGTGCGCGCGGTTCTGCCGTTTGTTTGCCGCAAGCGCCGTGGTGACCTGATGCACGAGATCAGGGCGCCATGTGGCGCTGAAAATCTTCGGGGGGAGTGCGGCAACCCCGACCTTCTTGCCCGCCATATCAAAAATAGGTAGCTCGGTGGCGCTTGTCGCAACCGTTTTTGGTGTGCGTGCCTTCGGTGCCTTCTTCGCCGAAGGTCCCGAGTCTTTTCGAAGGACGATTTTCTTGGTAGGAGCCATGGCTTTATTCAGAAATGACTTCGAGCACGGCGCCGCGCACCCCGGGCACGGCACCCGAGACAACAAGTTCGCCCGCCGAGGGGTCGACGGCGAGCACTTTTAGATTTTTTACCGTCACGCGCTCGCCGCCGAGGCGTCCCGCCATGCGCATACCTTTCGCGACGCGACCGCCCGCGCGGCCGCCGCCGCCGATCGAACCCGCCTCGCGCTCACTGTGTTTTTGGCCGTGCGTGCGTCTCCCGCCTTTGAAACCGTAGCGCTTCACCACGCCTGCAAAACCCTTGCCCTTTGACACTCCAGAAATCTTGACCGTGTCGCCAACCGCAAAGGTGTTTTGAATTTCATTGCCCACTGCGGTACTGCCCACTTCGTCTGTCCGGAACTCGCGAAGTACCTTATAGGCCTTACCTTTGCCGTGCCCGAGTACTGCCTTTGAAACGGTTTTCGCCCTGCGCGCGCCATATCCGACTTGGATTGCCGAGTACTTGTCCTTACCATCAGTGGTCTTGACCTGCGTCACGACGATGGGCTCCGTTTTGAGCACGGTTGCGGCAACAGAACGCCCGTCTTCAGAGAAGACGCGCGTCATGCCTTCTTTCTTAGCGAGAATAAATTTCATAAAAATAAATGCGCCTCGACGGCGCAGGGCGAAACCCTTTGCCATAGGACCGGCCGCGGGGCCGTTCGTAGCGTCGAGGCACTCTACCTCACCCTCCATAAAGATGCAATAAAGCGAAACCGCTCATCGCGACGATGAGCGGTTTTATTCCCACGAAAGAGGCTTGCCGAAATCAAGTGCCGCCGAAAAAGATATAAGCTTCTTAAACCCCTTCGACTCGTTAAACGACCAGAACTCGAGAAGCCAGTGATTGCGGCTAGTATTGATATCTATCCGAGCAATCTGCTTCAAATCTGTATGCGTTTTGACGAAAATTGCCTCGAATCGCGCGAATGCCTCGCTACGATCTGAGAAGTCAAGTCCGTACATATCGGCAAGCACTTTCTGGACTGTGCTCGTTCGAAGTCGTACTGTCACATATGTCTCCCCTGTTTCAAGCCGCGTGCGAGCATACCACATCAAAGCAAAACCGGCCGCACGGCCGATTTTGCGAAAACATTTTGAGAAAAATCTACACCATCTTCACGTCGATCGTGACACCGGATGGGAGATTCAAATTCGTGAGGGCTTCGACGACCTTTGGAGAGGGGTTCAGGATGTCAATAAGGCGCTTGTGGATCCGCATCTCGAACTGCTCGCGCGCGTCTTTATGCACGAAGGTCGAGCGGTTCACTGTCCAGCGCTTGATCTCGGTCGGCAAAGGGATCGGACCCACGACCTTCGCGTCAAAGCGCGCAGCCGTGTCCATGATCTGCTTGACTGACACATCGAGGATCTTGTGCTCATAGGCGCGAACCCTGATGCGAAGCTTGTGCTCAACTGCAGGAACTGCGGCTTTTGGCACAGCGACAGACGCCCTGGGCTTTGCCTTAGGAACAGCTTTAGCTTTTGCTACGCGAGGTTTCTTGCCCTTCGTAGCTTTAGCGGAGGAGGGTGCCGCTGCTGTCGCCATTGAGAGTTATGCCGTGATCTTCGTCACGACGCCTGCGCCGACCGTCTTGCCGCCTTCGCGAATCGCGAAGCGCTGCTTCTCTTCAAGCGCGACCGGCGCCACGAGCTTTACCTTGAAGGTGATCGTGTCACCCGGCATCACCATCTCTTTTCCTTCAGGCAAGGTGACCTCGCCCGTCACATCAGTCGTGCGGATATAGAACTGCGGCTTATAGCCGGAGAAGAAAGGGGTGTGTCGCCCGCCTTCATCCTTGCCGAGCACGTAGACCTCGGACTCAAAGTCGGTGTGGGGAGTCACCGAGCCCGACTTCGCGATAACCTGCCCGCGATGCACATCTTCTTTCTTCGTACCGCGAAGGAGGACGCCGGCATTGTCGCCTGCCATGCCCTCTTGGAGCTGCTTGTTGAACATCTCGATACCCGTGACGGTCGTTTTTGCCGTCGGTTTGATACCGACGATCTCAACCTCTTCGCCAACCTTCACGACGCCGCGCTCGATGCGGCCAGTCACGACGGTGCCACGGCCTTCGATCGAGAAGATGTCTTCGATCGGCATCAAGAACGGCTTGTCTGTCTCGCGAACCGGCACCTCAAAGTAGGTGTCCATCGTGTCGACGAGCTCTTTTGCCTTCGCTGCATACTCATCATCAACACTTTTCGCCTCAAGGGCTTTCAAGCCCGAGCCGCGGATAATCGGCGTACCTTTGCCGTCGTAGCCCTGCTTCGCGAGGAGTTCGCGCACCTCCTCTTCGACGAGGTCGATGAGATCTTTCTCGGCGACCATGTCTACCTTGTTAAGGAAGACAATGAGCTTTTTGAGGCCCACCTGCTTGGCAAGCAAGATGTGTTCGCGAGTCTGGGGCATCACGCCGTCAGTCGCGGCGACGACGAGGACAGCGCCGTCCATCTGGGCGGCACCCGTAATCATGTTCTTAATATAGTCAGCGTGCCCCGGCGCATCGATGTGCGCGTAGTGACGGTTCGGGGTCTCGTACTCCGAGTGGTGGAGCGCGATAGTAATACCGCGCGCTTTCTCTTCAGGAGCGCTGTCGATCTTATCGACGGCCTCGACGCGGGCGCTGTAACCCTTGTCTTTGAGCAGGTCGAGGACATGCAAGATACCAGCAGTCAGGGTCGTCTTGCCGTGGTCGACGTGGCCGATGGTGCCCACATTCATGTGCGGCTTTGCCCGATTAAATTCTGCCATGATAGCGATTGGTAAATAGTTCCCCCTCGCGGGGGAGGTCTGGTAATACGCGCCAACCGCACACACGACAAAGTACATGCGGTACTGCGTTATAGGAGAATGTACCGGAGGGCGCCCAAAAATGCAAGACGGCCGCTATCGCTCTCGATAGCGGCCGCGTTCTGTACACAAGTCAGTGCCGAAGCGTGCTCACGACAGGAAATTCGTACCCCGATATACGTGACCCCTCTTGATCATCGAGCAAAGAGATACTGTCGAGCTTTGCCACCTCGATTTCGGCAAGTGAGTGCCAAAGGCCGAGGAGCTTGGTGAGCGAGCCGTCTGGCACAAGGAGATCGAACACCCAGTAGATGTATTCGCTATCGTTCCCCACGCGATACGAAAAGTCGCCCTGCGGATCGATGCGTATAAGTTCATCAAGAAACACCTCCACATCGGCTTGGGCCCGACCAACGATAACCGCTATTTTAAGCGGGTTCTTCCTGCACGAGAAGGTGCATATCCGCATCTTGCCCGCAACAAGAAGTTCTGCTTGGAGCGTGGGTTCTGCCAGGTTGGTAAGAACTCGTCCTGCTTGAGCTTCGATGTACTCGCGAACGCAGTCCTCTGTCGATTTCGGCATCGCACTCTCCTTGGTTATCTCCACCTTTAATGATACCCCACCGGTCAAGAGCCCCTGGGGATAGTGTTCGTGGATGCGTTACTTCCGGCTCGCGATGATGTCGGCCGCGACGTTTTGCGGGACGACATCGTAGTGATCGAACTCCATCGTCATCGAGCCGCGGCCTTCGGTCATCGAACGGAGCTGGGTCGTGTAACCGAACATCTCTGAAAGTGGGACTTTGGCGCTGATCGCTTTGTTTTGCCCGCGATCCTCCATGCTCTCGATAGCGCCGCGTTTACCGGAGAGAGAGCCCGTAATGTCACCCATGAATTGCTCAGGCACCACTACCTCTATCTTCATGATCGGTTCAAGGAGGACCGGTTTCGCGCGGTTCGCTGCGTCCTGAAAAGCCATCGAGGCCGCAATCTTAAAGGCGATCTCTGACGAGTCAACATCGTGGTACGAGCCGTCGTAGAGATCGACGGAGACATCCACGACAGGAAAGCCGGCCAAAATGCCGCGCCCCATCGCCTCCCGCACACCCTTTTCAACCGCCGGGATGTACTCTTGCGGGACAACGCCGCCCTTGATGGAGTTCACGAATTCAAAGTGATCTTCACGTGTCGTGTTCTTCGCGATTTTCTTGCCCTCCTCGAGCGGCTCCATTTTTTTCATCCTGATGCGGACATGGCCGTATTGCCCGCGACCACCCGTCTGCTTGATGTACTTGCCTTCGGCCTCCGAAGTACCGAGGATCGTCTCGCGATACGCCACCTGCGGCTTCCCCACATTGGCCTCGACACTGAATTCGCGCTTCATACGGTCAACAAGTATCTCGAGGTGAAGCTCGCCCATGCCTGAAATAATCGTTTCAAGCGTCTCGTCATCGGTCGAGACGCGAAAGGTCGGGTCTTCATCTGAAAGTTTTTTGAGGGCCATGCCCATCTTCTCCTGATCGGCCTTAGTTTTTGGCTCAATGCGAAGTGAGACCACGGGCTCGGGGAACTTGATGGATTCAAGGATAATGGGTGCGTCTTCAACGCACAAGGTGTGCGAGGTTTTCGTGTCTTTGAGGCCAACCGCGGCGGCGATTTCGCCCGAGAAGACCTTCTTTACCTCCTCGCGCTTGTCGGCTTGGAGCCGCACGATGCGGCCGAGCCGCTCCTTGGTGCCGGTGGTCGCGTTGTAAATGTAAGAGCCCGCCTCAACGGTACCCGCATAGACCCTGAAGAAGGTGAGCTGGCCGACAAAGGGATCGGCCTGGAGCTTGAAGGCGAGCGCGGTGAAGGGCTCATCGTCAGAGGCGTAGCGCACGAGCTCTTCGCCGGTTTTCGGATTAATGCCCTTGACCGGCGGGAGGTCCAAAGGAGAGGGGAGGTAATCAACGACCGCATCGAGGACGAGTTGCACCCCTTTATTTTTGAGCGCCGAACCGGTGAAGACCGGGAAAACGGCGTTATTGATGACTGCCTTACGCAAAATATTCTTCAGTTCATCGAGTGCGGGCTCCTTTCCCTCAAGATACGCATGCATCGCCGCGTCATCGTGCTCGACGATGCGCTCAATGAGTTCGTGGCGATACTTTTTTGCCTCTTCGAGGAGGTCCTCGGGAATTTCGCCCTCAACTACCGTTTTGCCCATGTCGCCTTCAAATCGATACGCCTTCATGGCGAGGAGGTCGATCACTCCCTCGTGATTACCCTCCTCTCCTATGGGTATTTGCATCCTGACGGCCTTTTTCGAGAGGCGATCGAGGATCGAGGCGTACGAGCGCTCGAACGAGGCGCCCGTACGGTCGAGCTTGTTAATAAAGCAGAGGCGCGGGACATTCGCCTCGTCGGCGTAGCGCCAGTTCGTCTCGCTCTGCGGCTCGACGCCCGCGACACCGTCAAAAACGACGACGGCGCCGTCAAGCACGCGCATGCTTCGCTTCACTTCAGCGGTGAAGTCGATGTGGCCCGGCGTGTCGATGATATTGAAACGAAACTTTTTTGTAATGTCGGCTTTGTCCTTTTCGCGTGTCGGTACCCAAAAGCAGGTAATGGCGGCTGCGGTGATCGTGATACCACGCTCCCGCTCCTGCTCCATCCAGTCGGTCGTGGTATCGCCCTCGTGCACCTCGCCTATCTTGTGCTGGGAACCGGTATAGAAAAGGACGCGTTCAGACGTAGTCGTCTTACCCGCATCAATATGCGCGATAATCCCGAAGTTACGGACTTTCTCTAGTGGGTAATCCCGATTCATGTCTACAAAAATAAAAACGCCGAGGCGTTATGCGTACAATAACGAACTTTGTATAAAAAGCAACGGGCATTTGCAAAAGCATTGCATTGTGGTATAACGGCAACTAGGAACATACGCGGAGGAAACCAATGGCTGTTTTACGACGGCGAAGCCGTACGGAGCCGCCCCCCGACGAAATCGCACGTAAAATGCTCGCGCTCGGGTTCACGCGAGCCCCTCGCGGAGAACACATCAAAACCTCGGCTCCCCTGCCCTGTTTTAAGGTGAGCCGTCTTGCCGAGACGCGACAGGGCGCCGTTTACATGACCTTCGCGAGAGACGCGCGAGGGAGAGATTGGTTCGCTCCAAAAAGGATCTACCTGCACAAAGACGGTTTCGTGCAAACAATTCCCAAAGGGGTCCCCCTCGACCCCGAGACGGCAGAACAGGTGATGAAACATCCGGGCTCAATCATCTACTTCAACCCCCGGCATTGTCGACGGACGAAAGAAAAAGACACGGACTGAAGTGAACTCTAAAAAACGGCGCCCCTCGGGCGCCGTTTTTCTTTACCAGGCAAAGTGGGCGAAGGCTTTGTTCGCTTCAGCCATGCGGTGCATCTCGTCCTTCTTCTTGATCGCTTCACCCTCGTTCTTCGCGGCAAGCGAGAGCTCTTCAGCAAGTTTATCGGCCATCGGGCGGCCTTTCTTCGAGCGAGCCGAGCCAATAAGCCAACGGTATGCGAGCGCGAGGCGACGATTTTGCGGCACTTCGCGCGGCACTTGGTAGTTCGCGCCCCCGACGCGACGCGAGCGTACCTCCATCAAAGGCGAGGCATTGCGAATCGCCGCCTCAAAGGTCTCAAGCGGGTTTGCCCCACCCTCTTTTATTTTTGAAAAAGCATCGTAAACGACGCGCCGCGCCGTGTCTTTTTTCCCATCCCACATCACGGCGTTGATAAAACGCGCGACACCCTCTGACTTGTACTCTAAATCGGGCTTCCATGTGCGCGGCTTTCTAATTGGGCGACGCATAGCTTATTTCGGGCGCTTCGCGCCGTAGAGCGAGCGGCCACGGCGACGCTTCTCGATACCGGCCGTATCGAGTTTGCCGCGCACGACCGTGTACTGCACGCCGATGTCCTTCACGCGCCCGCCGCGGAGCATCACGACCGAGTGCTCTTGCAAATTGTGCCCCTCGCCCGGGATATAGGCGGTGACCTCCATGCCGTTCGTGAGCCGGACACGAGCGATCTTGCGGATCGCGGAGTTCGGTTTGCGCGGCGTCTTCGTGGTGACCTTGATGCAGACGCCGCGCTTAAAGGGCGCCGAATAGAATGCCGGGCGATTTTTGAGTACATTAAAGCCGCGCCCAAGGGCGAGGACCTTCGTTTTACGAGGTTTATCTTTGCGATGCCTCTTCGCGAGCTGATTGATAGTGGACATTAAAAAAATGACCCCGTGTGCGCCTGCCGGCAGGCAGGGGTCACCGAGCACTATAAATGAATAAAGGCACTATTGCAATCACGCGCCCACCAAGAGGCCGAAGAGCCACGACACGAATGCATAGAAGGGGCTTGCGAGCACAAATATGAATATGAGGAGCGTGACAAAGAGGCCGATCGCCCCGAGCGCGCGGACGCGCATCTCGAGATCCTGCAGTGCCCGAGCGACCGAGAAAGGCACGATGCTCCGAAGCACCGTGTAGCCGTCTAAGGGCGGGAGGGGGATCAGGTTCAAGAGGCCCAAGAAGAGGTTCACGAACACGATGAGTGCAGCGAGTTCAGAGGCGGCAGGAGCGATGTCTGCGGTGAGACGCGCGACAAGCGCAAAGAGCACAGCGAGGAGGAGATTGACGCCCGACCCCGCCACCGCGACGATCGCCTCACCCCACCGATGATGCTTCAGATTATGGGGGTTATACGGTACGGGCTTTGCCCAGCCGAAGAGGACGCTGGCGTTCGCAAACACGAGGAGCGCGGGGATGATGATTGAGCCAATGGGGTCGATGTGCGGCAGCGGGTTCAAAGTCAGACGCCCCGCAAGCCGCGCAGTCGGGTCGCCAAGCACGGAGGCCGCATAGCCGTGCGCCACCTCGTGCGCGATGACCGAGATGATAAGAACAAGGGTAAGAAAGACTGCCTCCATAGTTGCGCTCGTGAAAACTCATGGTAGCATGCGAGCTACCTATGGCACGAGCATGCGTCATCACCGGCAAATCAACCCAAGTCGGAGGTCGATATTCTAACCGCACCCGCGCGACGCAGTTTAACCCCTCTGGCAAGACGCGCCGCAAGGCAAACCTTCAACGCCGTCGCATCTTCATACCCGAACTTAACAAGACCGTGCTTGTCGATGTCTCGGTAAAGGGCTTGCGCGCAATCAAGAAGCGCGGCGCCTACCACTCCCTCAAGAAAGCAGGCGTGCTTTAATCTCTCCTCACTCTCTCGCCGTCAGAGGTGAAAGTGAGACGGCCGTCTTCATCAGTGCGATAGACGGCGGCGCCCGCTGCCGCAACGCGCGCGAGGACTTCGGGCGTCGGGTGGCCGTAGGAGTTTCGCTCCCCGACCGAAATTGCGACAACAGAAGGATTGAGTGCCGCAAGCCACGCTTCGCTCGTCGAATACTTCGAGCCGTGATGTCCCGCCTTAAACACATCGGTCGGCAACTCGCCATCCTCACCATCAAGTACAAGAAGCCATGCTTCTATATCTGATGTGAGGTCGCCGGTCAGCATGAAAGAGGTCTGCCCATACGCAAGATGCATGACGATAGAACCGTCGTTCGTATCCATTCTCGCCGGGTCGCGGTCGGGGTAGAGAATATCGGCATAGGCGCCCCCGCCAAGATCAAGGCGCATGCCGCGTCGCGCGACGGTGCGCGTCATGCCCTGCTCCTCATGAGCCGCTGCCTCAAGGGCGCGCGCCGCATTCGTGTCATTCGGTATCCCGGGCTCGAGGAAATATGCGACCTCGTAGTTTGCAAATACATCAGGCAAGCCGCCGATATGGTCTTTATCAGGGTGGGTGGCGACGACGGCGTCTATTGTGCGCTCGCCAAGCGGCAAAACGGCGCCGAGTTCACGAAGCACCCCTCGGTCGGGGCCGCCGTCAACGAGCATCGTGATGCCTGTCGGGCCCTCGATGAGGATTGAGTCACCCTGCCCGATATCAAGCACCACCACGGAGAGAACGCGCGGCGCAAGCGCCGCGCGAAAGATGAAAAAATTCACAACGAACAGGCCCACAACGGCGAGAAACAGATACGGGCGGCTAATCGCGCGAACTTGCATAAATATAAAGAATACAGTACAATATTAACCGGCAACAGAACAAATGGTGGGTATCGTGGTTGGCGATTTTATGAAAGAAGCTGTTCGTCAGGCTCGGGCTATATTCCCGCACGCAAGCACGGAGGAGGTCATTGAAGACCTGGCGAAGATTGCGTCGGCCGCACACAGAGAAGCTCACCGGCAATTCCCGGTTGATCCCCATGAGCAACAACGATATGTTGGAGCAAAGATCAGGGCGGCGATACGCCGAGCGCTCGGCTCACTAGGGAACAATCGCACGACGCATTAACGGCAAAAGGGGCGCTCCTCATGGGAGCGCCCCTTTCACATACGGCAGATTATTGATACCCCTCGTTTGCTGTTTGCGCCTTTCCCACCGCCTCCTCTTTGCTCATGGCGAAATGAGGAGCGCCATGTTTATCGAGCGCGTAGAACGCTGGGCCAGATTCTGCTTCTTCAGCACGAGCTTCGGCCTCTTTACTTCTCTTGAATTCTTCCATAGGTCAATCAAATAATTTTTACAAAGGAAAAGTATACCACGGATTTTGCTATACTGCCTATATCTATGGCATATGCAGTTCGACAGTTCAACCTTCCCGCTCTCAAGGGGCTCTCGGAGAAGCAAGTAAAAGTGCATCTCGGGCTTTACGAGGGATACGTGAAGCACGTGAACTTGATCGCGGATAAATTTAAAGTAGCGCGCGAGGGCGCGCTCGAGCTTGATCCCTACATCGCCGCAGAGCTTCGCCGTCGCTTCGCCTTCGAGTTCGACGGCATGCGCATGCATGAATATTATTTCGAACAGTTTGAAAATGGGACTAAAGCGCCGAGCGAAGACTCGGCGCTTGCGCGCGCTGCGCGCGAAAAATACGGGAGCAAAGAAAAATTTATTGCACACATAAAAGAAGTTGCGGGCACGCGAGGCGTGGGCTGGGTCGTCGTATACTTCGATTCTGTCGAGAGCGTGCTTCACACCGTTTTCGTTACTGACCACGAAATCGGACAGCTTGCCAGCCTCCCCGTGATTCTCGCCCTCGACCTTTGGGAGCATGCCTACATGGTGGATTACCTCCCTGCCGAAAAAAAGAATTACGTGGATGTTTTTTTCGAGAACATCAACTGGAGCGTCATTGAAGAGCGTTTTACGAAAGCGGTGTAGCCAAGGGTTGCGTACGCAATGAGTACAAAGATGAAGGGGAAGGCGGGGATCGAAAGCGACGAAAGCGGGAGTGCGGCGGCGCTTTCGGCCACCGCGATGATATATGAGAGCACCGCATGGGCGGGGAGGCCCGCAACGAGCGCGAGCGACGGGAATACGAGCGAAATTGTGCCCGCAAAAAACGAAAGTCCCATTGCAAGAGGGATTGCCGGCAAAACAAGTAAGTTCGCAGGAAGCGCGACTAAAGAAAAGAGACCGGTTTGATACAAAAGGAGCGGCAAGACAGCAATTTGCGCGGCGATAGTAGACGCCGCGATTTCTTTAAAAAACTCGTTTCGTATGAATGCGAAGCGCGCCGCCACCAAGGGTGCGCCGAGAATAAGACCTGCGGTCGCGACAAATGAAAGTTGGAATCCGGGATCAAAGACAGGCGTGAACGGATTCCACGCCACCATCGCAACACCAACGACAAGCAAGGCGCGCAGCGCATCGAAGGTGCGCGCCGAGGCGCGCGCAAAGAGGCCGAGGCCCGCCATGAGGCCGGCGCGCATGCTTGCGGCACCTGCTCCTGCCATGAGGACAAAGAGCCCGATGGTTATGCCCGCAAGCGTGGCGGCAGCGCGGCGCGGCAAAAATACAAAGAACCGCATCATCGCAATCGCAACGATCATCACATTGTAGCCAGACAAGACGACGATATGTATGAGCCCGGCAATCGTGAACGCTTCTTTCAAATCTTCTCCAAGTCCCTGCTTCCCTCCCAAGATCAAGCCGCTTGCAAGCGAGGCCTCGGGCTCAGGCAAGGCGCGCGAGAGCGCGGCGTTAAATGCATGCTTCAAGTCGTAGAGCGCGCCATAGAGAGAAAATCCTTCGTGCTTTGCAATGATGTCGAGCTCGCCAAACTCGATGATGAACTCGACACCGTCTTTCTTCAGGTAGTGGTCGTACCTGAAGACGCGGCCCTGGCCGAGCAGGCCCGCATCGGTCGCAAAAGGCTCGGGTAAGGCAAGCACGCCCCTTGCCACTACGTGGTCGCCGTACGAAACGGCAGGGTAACGGTCGGCAACAATAAAAACACGCGCCTCCTCCTCTCCCTCGCGAACCTCTACCGTAATGCGCTGGTGCGAATCGCGCACATCAGGTTCGACAACCACTTCGCCTTCATAAACCACACGGGTATCGAGGTCGGCGAGAAGGGGCGCGGGTAATGGCGCGTCAGCCATGTGGAATCGCGCCGCGCCAAGCGCGGCCGCGATTACAAAGAGCGCACACAAAAGGTAGGCCGCGCGGCTCGCCACGAGCCGCGCGGCAAACAGCATTAAGCCGACAAGCGCGATAAAAAGAATAATGGGCCACCCAAAAACAAAAAGCGAGCGGAGTAACACTCCGCTCGCAAAGCCCGCCGTTACCGCGATCAACGCCGCCATTTACTTATCTTACTCGACGAATGACCCCGGTGGAGCTTTTTTGAGGCTCGGATGCGATAAAAGTAATGTGTCCCGATTTCGTGTCTTTCGAGCAGAAAATGGAGATTTTTTGGAGTCCATCTTCGTACCCGAGACACACTTCGAGGCACGCTTCGCGCGGGTTCTTTTCCATCGTGAAGACTGTCCCGAATGCAACGCCCGAGAACTTCGGCCCAAGTTCATTGTATATTTCTTGGGCTTTAAGAAGTGCGACCGCCAGGGCCTCTATGAACCCATAATTGCGCAGTGACCGGGCGATACACTCCTCCACTTCGTCGCGCCTTTCCTTGAGTCCTTGAAGAATCTCGTCTTCAAGCTCTATTTGAAAGTCCATCACGTTCAACATCTCGCCTCCCGCATGGTTTGTCCTCAGCAAAAGTACGCCCCGGCCCGCAGACGGTCAAGCTCCCCTATCCATCGCTTCGTTTGCGAGTGCGTCGGCGTCGGAGTTTTGCGCACGCGGGACATGTGTGAAAGTAACTGATCTGAAGGCGCCCGCGTGCTGCACAAGGCGCGCCTGCTGTTCTTTTAAATGAGGGTGCTTGACCTTATATTCTCGATTCATCTGCTTTACGACGAGCTCGCTGTCCATTTTCACGACGACATCGGCTTTCGAGCGCTTGCTCTCTGGGACGATACGGAGGAGTTCATCAAACGCTCGGATGACCGCTTCGTACTCGGCAAAATTATTGGTCTGTCGTCCTAAAAATGCAGAGACCATCGCGATCGTGCTCCCGTATTCGTCGCGAATGACTGCCCCCGCGCCAGAAGGCCCCGGGTTCCCCCTCGCCCCGCCATCAGCGTGAATGAAGTACTTCATACAGGTGCTATGCCGATGAGCCGGAGGCGCGGTCCTCCGCGACGGGAGAACTGATCGCGTTCGAGGTGCCCGACGAGGTTCACACGCGAATGGGGCGAGAGGGCATGCGCCGCTTTCGCGAGATCTCCCTTTGCGAAAAAACTCACGGCTTCAAGCGCGCCGAAGGGCCGCGCAATCTCTATCTTGAGGTGCTCGTTCCCTTTGCCGAAGCGCGAAATGCGTGCGATCTCGCACTCACGAAACAAGAAAAGAGGCTTTTCATTCTTCTCGCCAAAAGGTGCGAGCCGCTCCACTTTCGCAAGCAGGGATTCATCTGCCTGATCAGGCGAGATCCTCGCGTCAATCTCGTACTCTCTTTGCGAGAGCTCTGCTACCTCTACCCGTGTGTGCGCCTCGACAAGACGCTCTTCGAGATAAAAAATTTGGTCGTCTCTCACGGTGAAACCGCCTGATCCTGCATGACCGCCGAACTCGGCGAACACTTCAGTCGTCGCCGTCATGAGCTCGATGACATGCACGCGCCCGTCTGAACGGCATGAGCCCTTGAGAGACTGATTGCCCTCTCTGCCCCACAAAAAGACCGGTCGCTCATATTCTTCAGCAATCCCGCTTGCGACAAGCCCGAGCAAGGACGGTCGCCATGCCGGGTCGCCAAGCGCGATCACGGTCGGGATTGAGGTGCGGCTTTTGAGGCGTGTATGCACCGCGCGCGTGATCGCCCCGGCTTGCGCTTTGCGTTCGCGATTTGCCTTGTCGAGCTTTCGCGCGAGCGCCTCGGCCTCGACCTCGTCTGTGGCCGTGAAGAGGTTGAAAGCATCCCACGCATCGCCCATCCTCGATGCCGCGTTCACGCGAGGTGCGATCATGAAGCCGACATCGTCTTCAGTGAGGGTCGATTGATTGACGCGCATCACGCGACAGAGTTTCTGGAGCCCGATACGCGGGGACTTGCGAAGAACCTTGAGGCCATATGTTGCGATGACACGATTCTCTCCTACGAGCGGCATCATATCGGCGATGGTCGCGAGTCCCGCCATGTCGAGGAGCCATTTCTCCCATCCCACGGGGATCTTTTCGCGAAGTTCGGGAGCGACAGCAAGTATGGCGCACACGAGTTTCCATGCGGTCGCCGCGCCACAAAGCTCGGGGAAGGGATACGTTTCGCCCTTTTGCTTATCGTCAACCACGATCGCGTCGGGGAGCTCGTCGCCCGGCAGGTGGTGATCGGTAACAATGACCTCGACGCCAAGTTCGCGCGCACGCGCGACCGCCCCCACATCAGTGATGCCAACATCTGCCGTGACGATGAGCTTCGCGCCGCTCTCTGCGAGCTTCTCTATGCCTTCAGTATTGACGCCATACCCCTCTTCATGCCGGTGTGGAATGTAATTCTCGAAATTCGCTTCAGCTTTTTCCAAAAAATCGTGAAGCAAGACCGCAGCAGGGATGCCGTCGCAATCATAATCGCTCCACACGGCGATGCGTTCACCGCTTTTGATAGCGGCCGCAAGTCGCTGTGCGGCCCCTCTCATATTCTTCATCAAAAGCGGGTCATGGAGGTGAAGGTCATACGAGGGGTTGAGAAACTTCTCTATCTCATCTTTTGTCTCTATTCCTCGCCTGCGGAGTAACATAAGAGTGAAGTCATCGGGCATGGAGGAATGATACTATGGCGGGAATGAAAGACCCTGGTCGGGCAGGTTGCATTTTCTGCAAAATAGTCAGCGGCGAGATTCCTTCAACCAAGGTGTACGAAGATGAGCAGTTTCTCGCCTTCCTCGACATCCACCCGCAGTCGCCGGGTCATGTACAAGTTGTCCCAAAGACACATTATCGCTGGATCTGGGATGTGCCGAATATCGGCCAGTATTTTGAAGTGGCGCGAAAGATAGCGAAGGCCGAGCAAAAAGCGTTTTCTACCGATTGGATACTCACCAAAAGCGTCGGCGATGAGATCTCTCATGCGCATATATGGGTCTTCCCGAACGACCAGGTGGCAGGAGACAAGATGGATTTTACCGGGAACGCCGCGAAAATCCGCGCGCATCTACCCTAATGCAGCTAGCCCTGGGAGAGTTCCCTTGGCGAGGAATTCAAGCATCGCGCCGCCGCCGATAGAGACGAATGAATAGCGCTCAAGAAGCCCCCTGCGCTCGAGCTCGACTGCGGTGTCTCCGCCGCCGACAACTGAGTATGCGCCGCTCCCCGCAATCGCCTCGGCAACCGCGTCAGTCGCGGCAGTGAAACCTTTTTCATACTCGCCCAAAGGGCCATTCCAAAGGATTGTGCGCGCGTTGTTCACAAGATCGACGAGGAGTTCGATTGTCTTAGGACCATGGTCCTCGATGCGCCCGTCTTCGATGCGCGAATCGATGGGTAAGAGGAGACGCGGGTGTGCAAGCACCTTTTGTAACTCATCGGGTGAAGTGTCTGAAATGAGTGACTCCCCCACCTCTTGCCCCTTCGCTTTGAGAAAGTCGTTTGCCAAAGCGCCGCCCACGAACACGTGGTCGTACGTTGCTAAAAGTCTGGTGAGGACTGCCTCTTTGGTTGAAAACTTTGCGCCGCCAATAATCGCAAATGAGGGGTGCCGCGGCGAAAGCGCCTTACTGAGTTCTCGTATCTCGTCGAGGAGCTCGAACCCCGCATAAGCGGGGAGGAGAGCGGGGAGACGTACGATTGAGGCGTGCGCGCGGTGACAGGTATCGAATGAGTCTTGCACAAAGACATCGGCGAGCGCCGCGAGTTCACGCGCAAATTCAATGCTCCCTGCAACTTCGCCCGGGTCGCGCCGAAGATTCTCAAGCACCAGCACCTCGCCGGGACGCAGCACACGCACCGCTTCACGCGCTCTTGCGCCAACCGGCACTTCGCAAAACGCGACCGGCCCGATAAGTTTCTCGAGTTCCTCCACCACAGGGCGCAAGGTCGCCGTGCTGGTGTCCCCAATGTGGCTTGCAAGTACAACCCGCGCCCCTCTCTCGCGCAGATACACGATCGTGGGGAGGGCGCGCCGTAAGCGGTACTCGCTCGCCACCCTACCGCCTTCAAGGGGAACGTTGAGGGCGGCGCGTACAAGGACAGGGATGTTGTGAAGGACAGGGATCTCCGTGATGCTACGCATCATTCAAAGTATAGCGGACGCAAGTAAATTTCTAGCAAGAAATTATGCGTACTCAGAAAGCGGCATTTTCTGCCCGCTAAGAAAGCGCCTTGACGAGCGCAGCGAACATCACCGGGTCAACAGAGGCGTGTCCGACGAGAAAGCCGTCGACGTCGGAGCCGGCAGCAAGACCGCGGATATTCTCGGGCTCGACCGAGCCGCCGTACAAGACGGTCGTCTTTGCTGACGTTTTCGCCGTCGAGAGCTCGGCAAGGACCTTGCGGATGTAGAGCGCCATCTCGGCAAGATCGGTGACCGAAATAGCGTCGTCGAAGGTCTTGTTAATCGCCCATACGGGCTCGTAGGCGACAATGATCCGTGACCGCTCTTTGGGGGCAATCGACTCAAGTGCGCCCTCGAGGTCGGCACGGACATCGGCGAGATAGCGCCCTTCGGTGTCACGCTCCTTCTCGCCGACGCAGAGGATCGGCGTGAGACCGTTGGCCACCGCATGCGCGACCTTCTGCGCCGTCGTCTCGCGCGTCTCGCCTTTCGCGCGGCGCTCGGAATGACCGACAATGGTATAGGTGGCGCCAAGAGCGGCGAACGCCGCAGCCGTCACCTCACCCGTGTGAGGCCCGCCAGTCGTAAGCGAGATATCCTGCGCAGCAAACGCGACCTTTGAGGTGTTGCGCGGTGCCAAAAAGCCGAGTTGCGGCGCTGAAGGCGCGAGAATAATCGCAACCTTCGTCGCCGACGTCAGGCGTTTCGCAAGCGCATAGAGCTTTTTTACCCGCTCGCGCTCTTCGACATAGGCCTTCCAGTTTGCGACGATAAGCATACGCACTCAATCATACCAAATGTCACGGTGAAACGACGTAGGTGCCTGGCTTAAAGACCCACGACCCGCCGGGACCAGAATTAAAAAGCGTATTTGTGAGCCCGCTTGTGTATACGATCTCGGCGGAGTTCTCGACCTCAATGCGGTACGCGCTTACCTCTTTAAGATGGATGGAGTTTTTAAGGATGATCTTCCCATGTCCTGCATAGACTAAGAGATCACCTGAGACCGAGTTTTGCACCTCGATTGCGGTAACGCTCCCGCCACTTTCAGCGCTCCGATTTTGCGAGAGGAAAAGTACATAAGAATCCGTGCCCGCGCCGGTGACTATCACGCTGTTCTTGAGAATTATTTTCCCGCTCGATGAAGGGTTTGCCGGGTTGTCAGCAACGATGGCGATGGAACGGTCGGCGAGAAAGTCGGCGACGCGAATGTGTGCAGTATTCTGTATCTCGAGATTACCGACAATCCAGAGTGGCCCCGTTAGTGTGATGGTCGGCGTGCCGCTTATGGTCACGTTGCAGGGGATCTTCAAAGGCTCGAGGATAACCGACGAGGTGATGGTATACGGGCAGGTACCTGTGTAGGTCCCACCAGCCCCGGCGTCAGCTTTCCACCCCTCTACCTGTGTATCAGTAATTGGCATGTCCGCAGTTGCCTGACTAGTGCTCCCCGAATACTGTATCCCGCCGACTGTCGTATTCGAAATGACCTCATAGTGCGCATCTTGATCGATGGTCGAATTTCGAATGGTGCGCGCATAGCCTGAAGAGGTTGCATATATTCCGTCTATGAGTCCTGAGGGGCCCGCAGAAATAACGTCGCCGCGCACGATATTGCTGTTTTGCCCTGTCACGAAGCCATTTGAAAACACGTTGCCGTGCACCGACGCAGAGTTTTTAAGATGCACGCCGCCTGCGTCCGACTGCACGCCATAACGAAACGTTGCAACAGATGAATCGGTAGCTAATATCGCCGAAATCGTCTTCGTCACTCCCGAGACAGTCCCTGTGACAGTCACTTTCTTGTTCGATGAATCTATCGTCGAAACCGCGATTGAAAAATCACCCGGCGCAAGTGGCGTATTCACTTCTCCCTCATAACTGGGGTTACGATTCAGCTCATATGCCGCTTTATCAAGTGCCCCCTCGGCAAGCGCAAGGGCTTGCGCAACGGTAACGGCGTGATTCGCGGCGCGACCATAGGCTGTTAGTGAACCAATGAGCGAAGTGGTCACTGTAATGAAAACGCCGAGAAAGACGAGTGTAACAAGAAAAACACTGCCGCGATAAGAGGATGTCATATGTCTAGTTGCGCATATGGGCTCGCCCGACGAGCGTATATGATTTTGTCCCCAATTGCGTGGATGCCTCGGTGATGATGGTGACATCAATAGAGCGCGCATCAGAAGGAGTAGGGCTATCATAGGCAAAAGTGAGGTCGGCAACGAGTTTGGAGAGCGTTTTATCGATGGGCGCGCGCGCGCTTGCCGCATGCGGAGAAACGATTTTTGTAAGCTCACTGCCGGAAAGAGAAAAGACTACGTGGTCGTATGCACTAGGGATCACGTCATAAAGCGTGTTGATTGCGGGAAGAGCTAAGACCAGCGTCGAGTTCATGTCGGTCGTATAGGTAGTAGTGTTGATTACGACCGAGTCAACGACGGAGTGTGCTGCACGCGCCATGATCTGAATCTCTCGTATGGTCGTACGCGCCTCATAGGCAGCGCCAGCGGCTCGCTGTTCGTGGGAAAAAATGCGGCTTGCAGTGACAAAGAGAGTAAAAAGCGCCAAGAAGAGCATCGCCACAAGACCGACGATGATGACCGTTTCGACAAGAGTGTATCCTGCTGTGCGATTTATCATGGTATACCGCCGACAATTGTGATGAGTGTGGAAAGCGTTATTGAATAGGGCGTTGTGCTCTCAATCTCGCTCCACGTGACGTTCACCACGACTTGCTTGGTCGTATCATTGTAATCAGTTACCGTGCGCGTCCCTGCCCCTGAAGGGAGAAGAGCGAGTTCTGGTGCACTCCACGATCCACTTTCGGGGAGTACACCATAGCCCGCTGCACGCAGAGCATCGAGCTCATTTTCAGCAACGGCAAGAGCGATTGACCGGTGCTCGGCAACACGAGCGAGCGGGAGGGGGGAGAGGAGTGCTAAGAACACTGTCAAGATTACACCAACGAGAGCGAGAGTAACAATGAGTTCGATGTATGAGAATCCCCGCATACTCAAATCGCTTCAGAAAGTGAGTAGATTGGCGAGATCATCGCGACGGCAAAAATGCCGACGACGCCTCCGATAAAGAGCATGAGCAAGGGCTCGATGATCGTTGAGAGGTCCTTGGTCTTCTGTGCGACATCTCCCTCGTAAAACTCAGCCACCTGCTGAAGCATCTCCGAGAGCTTTCCGGTCTCTTCACCGACCGCGATCATGTCGCTCATCATGAGGGGATAGAGCTCTGGGTGCTCGATGAAGGATGCAGAAAGAGGGTCACCCTTCTTGACTCGGGCGGCAGCATCGCGAAGCACGAGGGCAAAGAGCGGGGCGCCGACCACCTCTTCGGTGATCTCGAGAGCGCTCAAGACGGGGACGCCCGAAGCAAGGAGCGAGGCGAGAGTGCGCGAAGCGCGCGCCGCAAAGGTCTCTCGCACTATCTCGCCGATGACCGGTAGCATGAGCGCCGCTTTGAGGATCAGCCCGCGCCCCGTCTCTCCGCGCGCAAAGACAATCGCACCCGCGATGACAAGGACAACGAGGATCAGCACCAGAAACACGTTGTTCACCATGAAATCAGAGGTGCCGACGATTACCCGGGTCGCAAGCGGCAGTTCGACGCCAAGCTCCTTAAAAGTCGTTGACAAGGTCGGCACGACGAACACGAGCATCAATATGGTGACGACAATAATGGCCGCAATGACGATCGCCGGGTAAATCATCGCTCCCTTGACCTTGCGCGCGAGCTCTTCGGCGCGCTCCATCTGCATACCGACGACCTTGAGAGAGGTCGCGAGCCCTCCCGACTCTTCACCCGCTTTCACCATGGCAACAAAGAGCTTCGAAAAGACCCTGGGGTACAAGGCCAGGGCCTCATGAAATGTCGCGCCTTTGGTCACCGTCGCGACGATGTTTGTAATGATCTCCTTGAGGCGCGCGTTCCGCGACTGCCGTTCCAAGACCGAGAGGGCGCGCGCGAGCGCGAGGCCGGCAGAGAGCATCGCCGAGAGGTTGGTGGCTACGGTGATGATCTCTTGGCGTTTCACCCCTGTCCCGATCACAAAGTTGAACTTCGTCGGGAGCGCAAACCCGCCGCCCTCGACTATCGCGGCGACCGTTCCCCCCTCCTTCTGCACTGCGTCATACACCGCAAAGCGTGACGCAGCTTCGATGATGCGATCTTCGTCTTTCGCTCCGGGTTTTTTTATCGTGACACGAAATTTCATGGCTATTCGGTGACGGCACGCAATACCTCTTCAAGCGAGGTGACGCCGCGCACGGCCTTATAGAGGCCGTCTTCGAGCATTGTGAGCATGCCTTCGCTCTTGGCCTGCGTCTCGATGGCATCAGAGGTGCCTTTACGCAAGATGACTTCGCGTATCGCGGAGGAGACCGCGAGTACTTCGTGAATGCCGATACGGCTCTTGTAGCCGTCCTCGCTGTCGCCCGACGGCTCGGGCTTATAAAACGGCACCGATTCGATTGTCGTATTCTCCTTGAGCAGTTTCTCCTCTTTGAGCGCCGCGAGCGCCGCGTCAAAGTGCGCGTCGAGGGCGATCTGTGCACGCTCGGCCTTGGTGAGCTTGTGCTCCTTTTTCGCCTCGGTGAGACGGCGCACGAGGCGCTGACCGATGATGACTTTCACGGTCGAGACGAGGAGAAAGGGCTCGACGCCCATGTCGATCAAACGCGGGATCGCGCCTGCAGCCGAGTTGGTATGGATCGTCGAGAGGACGAGGTGGCCGGTCAGCGCGGCATTGATCGCGAGCGAGGCCGTCTCGCCGTCGCGGATCTCGCCTATCATGATGATGTCGGGGTCTTGGCGCACGAGAGAACGCAGTCCATTGGCGAAGGTAAAGCCGATCGCCGGTGCGACCTGTGTCTGGTTGACCCGCTTCATCTGGTATTCGATGGGGTCTTCGATCGTCGAGATATTCACATCGGGCGTATTCAAGATGTCGAGCATCGTGTAGAGGGTCGTCGTTTTGCCGCTCCCGGTCGGCCCTGACGCAAGGATGATGCCGGTCGTTTGTTTGAGAGCGCTGTGGATGCGCTCTAAGCTTTGGCCGTGAAAGCCGAGCGCCTCGAGGGTGAAACCCTCGCCGGTCTCACGGAGGAGGCGCATGACGATCTTCTCGCCGTAAAAGGTCGGTAACACCGAGACGCGAAAGGAGACCCTGTCGCCTTCGGTCTCCATCTTGAAACGGCCGTCTTGCGGCAGGCGCTTCTCATCAAGCTTCAAGTTCGACAAGACCTTGATGCGCGCGACAAGACCCGGCGCCGCGGCCTTCGGCAAGGTCATCGCGTCATGGAGAATGCCATCAATCCTGTAACGGACGAGCACCTCTTGCTCCATGGGTTCGATGTGGATATCAGAGGCGTCTTGCACGATGGCATGTTTCAACAAGGTATCGACGATGCGCACGATAGGCAGATCTTCGGCCATCTTCTTAAGCTCTTCGCCCGAGGTCTCGGCCTCGGCCGCGACGACACGCAACTTTCCTGCCTCGGTCGAGATGATGTCGCCGAACTCGTCCTTCAAGGACTTTTGATACTGCAAAAGCGCATGCTTGATCGAATCGGTATCAGTCAAGCGCGGCAAAATCTTGAGTTCGGTCTTTTTGCGTACCGATTCGATAGATTGCAGATCCTCGACATCGAGCATCGCAACCGCGAGAGTGTCTGCCTCCTTCTTAAAAGCGATGATGTTGTGCGTGCGGGCGATCGGCTCGGGGATGAGCGCCAGCACATCGACCGGTATCTTGTGCTCCTTCAAGCTCACGAAGGGGATGCCGAGCACATAGGCCTGGATGCGCCGTAGGGCGTCCTCGGTCAAGGCACCGCTACCGACCAAAACATCGCCAAGAGGCAACCCGCGCTTCTTCGCCTCGACGAGAGCGGCATCGATATCTTTGCGGGAGACAAGACCCGAATCAACGATAAAGTCCTTGAGCTCGCTCTCCGAAACGTGCATATAGATAAAAGTATAACGCGCGCGCGAGGGGTATTGACTTCGTCCCCACACTCGGGTATTTTTATAGGCAACTGGATGCCCCTTTGGGGCTTTCTTTATAAAGTGCGACATACATAATCCATATGTTAGATCTCAAGACCATCAATGCAGTGCTCGGCGAGTTCGAAGATCGCGGTATCACGCGCGAGACTATGATCGACGCAATCGAGAACGCGATGGCAACCGCCTACAAGCGCGAATACGGCAAGCGCGGGCAGGTCATCCGCGCGAAGCTCGATATGCACACGGGCACTATCTCTTTCGAACAGGTCAAGACCGTCGTCAATGAAGGGCTTGTGCGCTTCCCCGATGGAGACGAGGAGCCCCCGCCCGCACTCCACCATCCGCATGAAGAAGAGCAGGTCGTCGAGGGCGAGCTCCCGCGCTTTGACGCCGAAAAGCATATCCTCCTCGAAGACGCGCGCCGTATCAAAAAGGGAGCTGAACTGGGGAGTGAGATCGTCTTCCCGCTCGAGCCCCAAGAGGATTTCGGCCGCATAGCCGCGCAGACCGCCAAGCAAGTGGTGATCCAAAAGGTGCGCGAGGCCGAAAAGCGCTCGATGCTCGAAGAGTTTGCCGAGAAAAAAGGTGAGATCGTCGGCGGGGTGATGCAAAGGATGGAGCGCGGCGCGATATTTGTCGACTTGGGGAGGACAACGGGCGTGATCCCTTATGAAGAGCAGATCCCGGGCGAGCGCTATCGCCCGGGCGAGCGCGTCAGGGCCTATCTCTACAATGTCGAGGAAGGTTTTAGAAGCGTCTATTTACGCCTCTCGCGCGCGCACCCGAAATTCGTCGTGAAACTCTTCGAGCAAGAAGCGCCTGAACTTGCATCAGGCGCGATCGAGATCAAAGCGATCGCGCGCGAGCCGGGGAGTCGCACGAAGATCGCCGTCGCGTCGCTTGACCCGCATGTCGACCCAGTGGGCTCCCTAGTGGGTCAGCGTGGCGTAAGGGTCTCAACCGTCATGAGCGAGCTCGGCGGCGAGCGCATCGACATCATCGAGTGGAGTGATACCGCCGCCTCCTTCATCAAAGAGGCCTTGTCGCCCGCCTCGCCCCTCGAGGTCTCGCTCGATGAAGCGGCGCACCGCGCGACCGTGACCGTATCAGAAGACGAGCAGTCACTCGCGATCGGGCGCGGCGGGCAAAATGTGCGGCTCGCGGCCAAGCTTACGGGGTGGAACATCGATATCATCTCTGCAAAAGGCGCGAGCGTTGCGGGCACAGACGGTGAGGCCGTCACCATCGCCGAGGAGCCCGTCGTTGACCTCTCGGCAGAGGGGGGTGAGAAGGATAATGCTGCAGTCGAGGCAGGAATCTCTCCTACCGAGAGCGCCGAAATCATCACCGAAGAGGCGGCAGAGAAGACTGCTCTCCCCGCTGAAGAGGAGCTCACGCCCACTCCCGCAGGCGACGAGACGATGGCTGACAAAGAGGAGGATAGAGACAAGGAGGCCCCGAACGAGTAAAATAAAAATATGAACCTGCTTCACGATATCGCGCCAGGAACGAAAGAAGAAATGAATGTCGTCATTGAGATCCCGCGCGGCTCGCAAAACAAATACGAGATCGACAAAAAAACGGGTCTCATTGCCCTTGATCGCGTCCTCCACACCGCTCAAGCGTATCCTTTCGACTACGGTTTCGTGCCGCAAACCTTGTGGGACGATGGCGATGCGCTTGATGTCGTCCTCCTCACGACCGTACCGCTTGCGCCCGGTATCTTGGTGCGCGCTCGCCCCGTCGCCATCATGCCGATGATCGACGACGGCGATCCCGATGAAAAGGTCATCGCGGTCCCGGCAGACGACCCGCGCTTTGCAAGCATCAAAGAGCTCAAAGATGTCAACGCGCACACGCTGAAAGAGATCGCGCACTTTTTCGTCACCTACAAGAAACTGCAGGACAAAGAGGTTTCAATCGGCGAATATGAAGGAGCAGGCGAAGCGCAAGCGGCATTTGAGCGCGCGTGCAAGATGTATAAAGAGAACCCCAAAGGGGCCGCCTAGTGGAAAATAACCATGCCCCCTTCCTCATCGACACCCATCATCAAGCCGCCCTCGCCACGCCAGCAGTCGTGGGGTACTATCATCTCGCTCGTCATCATTATCCTCATGATTATCGTTGGCGCTCTCTATGCGTGGGGCAAACGCGTCGCTGAAGAGCGCGCGCTCATTGAACAGCTTGAATCGCAACAATTTTAACCACTTTACCTATGATTACCTCGCCACTTCCCCGTGCCTCCTATTTGGTCCCCATGGTCGTCGAGAAGAGCCAGTTTGGCGAACGCGCGTACGACATCTACTCGCGGCTCCTTAAGGAGCGCGTCATCTTCATGGGCGGGCCGATCGACAACGACTCGGCGAACCTCATCATCGCCCAACTCCTCTTTCTTGAATCTGAAGACCCGAAAAAGGACATCTCTCTCTACATCAACAGCCCGGGGGGTTCGGTCACCTCAACCTTGGCGATCGTCGACACGATGAATCACATCAAACCCGATGTCGCAACGGTGTGTGTCGGCATGGCGGCCTCTGGCGGCGCCTGGCTCCTCGCCTCGGGCTCGAAGGGCAAGCGCTACGCCCTCCCCAACGCCGAGATAATGATCCACCAACCATTGGGCGGCGCCGAGGGCCAGGCCTCTGATATCGAGATCTCGGCAAAACACATCCTCTCGACGCGCGATCGTTTGAACAGAATCCTCGCGAAAGAAACGGGCCAACCTCTCGAGCGGATACAAAAAGATGTCGATCGCGACTTCTTCATGACCGCCGAAGAGGCGAAGAAATACGGCATCGTCGACCAGGTTTTCAAACAGTAGTGCGGTAATGCGGTACAAAAGCTCTCCCCAATCCCTTTTTTGGTCGGTTGACTGGGAGCAAAATCCTGCTAAAATGCTCCAATCGGTAGTTCTGGAGGCACGAAAGAAATGGCTTAGGTAAGCCATTTTTGTACATGAAAGCCCGGCTGATAATCCCGACCTTCCCATCGTATTCATCCCACATCTTGCCGCGATAGCTCTGGCCATATTTGTAACCTTCACTCCTGCGAATGCGGGCGCCTTTTGGCCGTTTTCTTCATACGCCGACGCCGCCGGATCGAGAATGCCAGTTTTGCACGACACGAGCCTCGCTCTCCTCAACGCCGCGACAAATCAAGACCCGAATCCGACCAAGGGGCCCGCACCGGTAACCCTTTCAGGCGGGAGCGCCCTCGTCGCTGACGCTGGGCCAGAGGGCACTGCCGCCGACGTGAGCGGTTCCCTAACGCCAGGCCAGATCTCCCTCTACACTGTGCGTACCGGCGATACCTTGTCTGACATCTCGCGCATGTTCAGTGTCTCTATCAATACGATTATCTGGGCGAACGATCTCGGGAGCGCACGCGTGATCCGCCCGGGGCAGCAGCTTGTCATCCTCCCCGTCTCGGGCGTCGAACACACGATCAAGAGGGGCGATACTCTCGCTTCGATTGCGAAAAAGTACAAGGCCGATGCTGGCGAGATCGCCGACTTCAACGGCCTTGACACCGGTACCGTGCTTGCAGTCGGCTCGATCTTGATCGTTCCCGGAGGTGAACTTGCCGTGCCTGCCTCCTCGGGTACTGCTCCAGGCACAACGCTCCGCGGCGGGGGCGGTGCGGCCTTTGCCGGCTATTTCGGTAATCCGGTGCCGGGCGCGATCCTCACTCAAAGCCTCCACGGCTGGAATGGGGTCGACTTTGGCGCACCAAAGGGCACGCCCGTCTATGCCGTCGCCCCGGGCGCCGTCATCGTCGTGAGGAACAACGGCGCGTGGAACGGTGGTTACGGCAACTATGTCGTCATTTCACACGCCAACGGCACGCAAACCCTCTACGCCCACCTGAATTACGGCATCGCGACAGTTGGCCAAAGCGTTGGCCGCGGACAGCTGATCGGCTATGTCGGTGCGACCGGTAAAGTGACCGGCTCCCACCTCCACTACGAAGTGCGCGGCGCCCAAAATCCGTTCGCCTTCTGCCCCGTGGGTGCTATCTGCCAGCCACGCTAGTTTTCAATACTTACTCAAATCCAAACATACCGCGGGGGCGATACTGCAGGGCTTCATGCACATGCGCAGGCGCGACTTCATGCGCGCCTGCAAGGTCGGCGATAGTGCGCGCGACGCGCATAGTGCGATGGTAGGCGCGCGGTGAGAGATTCATGCGCGCCGCGGCATGCATGAGTACCTCCTTCACGGCGGGTGAAAACCCGCTTTTTTCATCAAGCTCGCGGCCTGAAAGATGCGCGTTCGTGGTTCCGCGCTTTTTCATGCGCTTCTCGGCGTGCGTGCGTGCCGCTATGACACGCTTCCTGACCACCTCTGACGGTTCGCCGGTTGCGAGACGCGCCAAGGTCTCGTGCGGGACGAGGGGGACCTCGATCCACAGATCAAGACGATCCACAATAGGGCGCGAAAGGCGACGTGATTGGCGCGCCGCGGCGCGGAGCGTGGTTCGCACATCGTCCGAAATCGTCTCGGCAGGGTTCATCGCCGCGACGATCATGCAGTCAGCGGGAAAAGTGATCGACGCGCGGGCCCTCGAGACCGTCACCACCCTGTCTTCAAGCGGTTGACGCAGGGCCTCGAGGGCCCGCGCGTCAAACTCGGTAAACTCGTCGAGAAAAAGTACTCCCTTGTGGGCGAGCGTCACCTCCCCCGCTTTGGGGAAGGCCCCACCGCCCACGATCGCCACATGCGACACCGAATGATGCGGAGCGCGGAAGGGCGGGTGATACACCGCCTCGCCTCCCCCGAGGAGCCCAGCGGTCGAGTGTATCGCCGTTACCTCAAGTACCTCATCAGGAGTGAGGGGCGGCAGGATGCCAGAGAGGGCACGCGCAAGCATGGTCTTCCCTGTCCCCGGCGGCCCGTAGAAAACGATATTGTGGCGGCCAGCAGCCGCAATCTCGAGAGCGCGCTTTGCGCTCTCCTGCCCTTTGATATCAGCGAGATCGATCGAGGGAGGTGGGAGTTCCTCGCGAGGGTCGCGTGTTAATGCAGGGAGACGCTTTTCTCCTTTGAGATGTGCGACGACCTCGGCGAGCGAAGCGGGCGCATACACAGCGATCCCTTCGGCGAGAAGGGCTTCGTGCGCGGTCGAGGAAGGTACGAAAACGGCTTTGATACCCGCCCGCTTTGCCGCGAGCACTTGCGGCAAGATGCCACGTACCCTGCGCAAGGTACCGTCAAGTGCGAGTTCGCCGGCAAACAACAGGTGCGGCGTGAGCGGTTGCAGATTCCCCGACGCGATGAGATAAGCGAGCGCAAGCGGGAGATCGTAGTGCGAGCCCTCTTTCTTCAAATCAGCAGGCGAGAGGGAGAGGACGATGCGGCGATTCTCTTGCTTGGGCGACTTGAAGCCTGAGTGGCGGATTGCAGCCGCGATCCGGTCACGTGCCTCCTCGACGGCCTTGTCGGGGAGCCCAACGATTGAAAAAGAGTGGAGGCCGCGTGTCAGATCAGCCTCGACCGTAATCATCTCGGCTGCAGCCGCTATGGGCTGTGCTGTCATTACCTTTGCGTACCCGCGTTTCCCCACCGTAGCCTTGGCGGAGACGGGTGTATCCCTTGTGTTGGCCTTTATTGGTTTAAATGCTTGAGGCATGTGCGGGCGGCGGGGTCAGCGCTAAGACGCTCCTCTTCGATCGGCTCACCCGACACTTCGCACTTCCCATAGGTGCCCTTTTCCACCCTATCGAGAGAGGCTGTGACCTCATTGAGCCGCGTCTCGAGATCAGCGACGATAGAAGCGTTCGTATCAAAACCGATCGAGCGATCAGCGATGTCGGCGAGATCAGATTCGGCCTCGCCATTCGCAGGCGGGACCGGCTCCCAATCCTTAGGGTTCGCCGGGTTTTTGCGACCGATGCCCGAAAGTTCTGCTTCGAGCTTATCCTTTTCTTGAATGAGGAGCGCCTTAAAGTGCGCGGTTTTCATTGCTTGCAGTATAACAAACGGTCAGTGTACTGTCCGCGAGGTCGAGAGGCGCCGCAAGATTTCGGTATACGCGTTCTCGTCACGCGCAATGATGAGGAGCGTCGGGTCCCAGTATCCGTATACTACCACACTCCTTCCTCCGGGGGAGCGGAGTGCGCGCGCATCGTGATTTGCGATAACCTCATCGACAAAGGCGGGTGTCGTTGTGCCCTGCGGGGGGAAGAGGATCGCGAGGTCCGCGCTCATTCTTGGCTCCCACGCAAGCATGCCGGCAAAGGTATCACCGTACGAGCTCACCTTAAGGATAAAAAATGGTGAAGCGCCGCCTTCAAGCGCGACAATGCCGGCCATGCTCCCCTCGGCGCTGATATTGCGGAGCAAGGAGCCCGGTGCGGGGAACTGAAGGGCGTGAAAGACATCGTTCCCCGTCGAGGTCGCGACGAGGGTGTAGAGGAGCCGTATGCTCCCCGCGCCGGGCGGGTTTTGAAGTGAGATGACGAGAGCGCCCGCAAGCGTCGTTCCCCCCCCGCTCACCTCCTCGCGCTCGTTCACAAAGATAGGTGCCGCGATCACTGGCACCATCGTAACCGGCTGGGGCAACGAGACAGAGCGATAGGTCGCGTAGGCGCCGCCCGCGCCAAGGATGATGAGCAGGATGCCGCCCGCAATAAGCGGGACATTCAGGGCGAAAGAGCGACGCGGGCGGCGCAGGCCGATATCTCCCTCTGCCGCAAGGACGGTCGCTGTCGAGGCCTTCTCCTCCTTCAGGCGTTCTGAAAAATCACTGGTATAGGTGTGGAGCGGCGCTTCGACTCTTGAGGCAGGGGTCGGGGGCGGAGGGGGCGCGTAGGGCGCGCTCTTTGGAGGCGGGAGCGGAGGTGGGAGCACCGAGCCCTCGACGATCCGTTGAGACGCGCCGCCTCCCTGTCCATCAACTTGGGTAAATCCAGGCCTGCTCCCCTCCTGAAGCGCCGCCGCATCGCTCTCGAGCGTCCTGATAAAGCGCTTCGGCTCCTCGGGTGGCGCATCCTTTGCAGATTCAGGCCGGTTCGGCGAAGGAGGCATGACTGTTAACTCCGATACCCGATCGTGAAGCGCTTCGGATCGTCGCACAGGTCGGTAAAGGCGTGCGCAACCTCTTTGAGTTTTGCTGACGAAGATTTACCAAATGAGATCACTTCAACTTGGCACCCCTCGTTCATGTCAAGGTATTGGATCAAGGGGATAAAATCGCCGTCGCCGGTCGCAAGAACGACCGTATCGAGTTTTGGGGCGAGCTTTACCGCGTCGATAGCGAGCCCCACATCCCAGTCGGCCTTCTTCGCGCCGTCGGCAAAGACCTGAAGGTCTTTGACCTTGGTCTCGATGCCCATCTTGGTCAAGGCCTCGAAGAAGTTCTTCTCCTCCCCGCTTTCGGTTGAGATCACATAAGCGATAGCGCGCACCAAGGTGCGGCCACCAAGCGCCTCTTCTAGCACTTTGGCGAAGTTGACCCTCGCCTTATAAAGGTGCTTGGCGCTGTGATAGAGATTTTGCGTGTCTATAAACACGCCCACACGCTGGGCTTTATGTTTGATAACTGCCATAGAAATGTCTTATGAAAATAAACGGTTATTAAAACGGGATATCTCCCGCATCCATGCTAGCACACGGAGAGGATTACTTCTTAAGCCCCAACTTTTTCACGAGCGCATTGTAGCGGCGCTTATCGCTGTTCTCCAAATAGCGTAAGTGTGAGCGGCGATCAGCAACCATCTGCAAGAGGCCGCGGCGTGAATGAAAATCTTTCGTATTCTTTTTCAAATGCTTCGTGAGTTCATCGATACGCTTCGAAAGGAGCGCGATCTGGACCTCGGCTGAACCAGTGTCCGTGTCGTGACGAGCCGCGTCTTTCATGATGGCGGCCTTTTTCTTCGTGGTAAGCATGTGAGCCAACTCTACCACACCTTGATTATTCTCGCAAGGGTTGCAGAATGCGAAAGTCGAATGTCGCACAATGTTCTGATGCTACTATGTGCGTATGGACGCGGAGCAGGCAAAGCGGCAGTTCTTGGAGTACATCGAGATAGAGCGCGGCCGCGCGGTGAAAACGGTTGAGAATTACGACCATTACCTCACGCGCTTTTTCGAGCAAATGAAGATCAGGGAGCCGAGTGATATTACGGAGGATATTGTGCGCGACTTTCGCCTCTGGCTCAATAGGCAGGATGGGGTGGAGGGCTCGATGAAGCGAAGGACGCAGAACTACTACCTCATCGCCATACGCGCCTTCCTCAAGTATCTACAAAAGCGGGGCATCAAGTGCATCTCGCCCGAGAAAATTGAACTCGCAAAGCTCCCCGAGCGTTCGCTCGACCTCATTACGACCCAAGAACTCTCGCGCCTCATGAGGGCCGCAGACGACACTGACGAAAAAGCGCTCCGCGACAGGGCCATCCTCGAGCTCCTCTTCTCCACAGGGCTCCGCGTCTCCGAACTCTGTTCTCTTGATGCTGATTTGGACTTATCGAAGGACGAATTTTCAGTGCGTGGCAAGGGCGAGAAGGTGCGCGTCGTCTTTCTCTCCCCTTCTGCCAAAGAGGCGGTGAAAGCGTATGTGCAAGCACGTAAGGACATGGGCGAGGCCTTATTCGTCAATATCGCGAAGGGGCGTGAGCGCGGCGAGCGGCTCACGTCCCGCTCGATCGAGCGCGTCATCAAGTACTACGCGATCAAGGCCGGTATTACGAAAAAAGTAACGCCGCACGTCCTGCGGCACTCATTTGCAACTGATCTTCTCAGTAACGGCGCCGACATCCGCTCGGTCCAGCAGCTCCTCGGACACGCCTCCATCAACACGACGCAAATCTACACGCACGTTACCGACTCGCACCTGCACGAAATTCACAAGAAGTACCACTCCCGCAGCCGTTAACAAGGTGCGCTAGAATGCGCACATGCGTCTTGTATCGTGGAATGTGAACGGTCTCCGGTCGCTCGCGAAAAACGGCTATTGGGAGAGCTTTTTGAAGGGCGCGAAGCCCGACATCTTTTGCCTCCAAGAAACGAAGGCCTCGCCCGATCAAGTACCGGACGAACTTCGCGATCCCAAGGGTTTTTCTTCGTTCTTTTCCTCAAGCCAAGTGCGCAAGGGTTACAGTGGTGTCGCTCTTTATTCAAGAATCGAACCGCTTTCGATAATAAATATGGGAATACCCGAGTTCGATCAGGAGGGTCGAACGATCGGGGGTGAGTTCGAGGACTTTTGGCTTTTGAACGCCTACTTCCCCAACGCTGGTCGTGGCCCCGAACGACTCGACTATAAGCTACGCTTTTTCGACGCTTTTCTCGCACTTGCCGAGCGGCTCCGCAAACAAAAACCAGTTATTTTTTGTGGTGATTTAAATGTCGCTCATGAAGAAATTGATCTTGCAAGACCTAAAGAAAATGAAGAAAATACGGGCTTTTTGCCAGAAGAGCGAGCTTGGATAGACGAAGTCATCGCGGCTGGTTATTCGGATGTGTACCGACACTTTAACCCAAGCCGTTCGGGTGCTTACACGTATTGGGATTTAGTAACTCGGGCAAGAGATAGGAATGTGGGGTGGCGCTTCGACTACTTTTTTGCCGCGCAAGAGCTTATGAAACGTGTCCGGGGGGCAGAAATACATGCGGACATCTACGGCTCTGACCATTGCCCAGTCTCTATAAATCTGTCCTAAAGGACACTTATCCACAGGGTGTCCTTTACAATGTCCTTTACACAAGTATCCTAACTAAAGGACGGATTGTCCTTTTGGTGGTCTTTCGCATCAGCGCGCTCGGTTAAGGTGGTCCTTGCCTACGGCTCCGCGGCGTATCCGCGATTGGATCTTTTGGGCTTCGTTCCCCTTTGAGAGCGCAAACAAGTCACAAGCTGCCCTATTTCTCCTCGGTAGCACTATCATTTAACGCCCTCGCTCCTTTTTCGTTGCCGACCCTCACGGGCGGCTTGTTTGTTTCTAGCAAACGTGGTGCTTCTCCATTATCTTTTTCAGCTCCTCCTCTTCCCTCTTTTCACGCTTTTCTTTGCCCGATTGGCCCAGCTTCTTAAGTTCTGTCTCCTTCATGGCGAGCATTTCAGCCGCTCTTTTATCCATATACTCCTCAGTATTAAGGTTTGGGTTATCAAGCACCTCTTCAAGAAGAGCATGTAAAACCCATCCTATCTTTGGCCCAGGTTCCACGCGAAACTTCTCCATGAGCCGGTTGCCGTCAGTCTTAAGCATCCCAACTGAAACGGGGTCTCGCAGGGCCTGCTCTACCATGGCCTTGTATTTACGAAAGCGAAAGGGTTGCTCCTTTGGCCGCCCAGTGCCAATGCGGTCACAAATCCGCAAGTTCAGCAAATCCTCAATGTTCTCTTGTCCGACATTAGTAATGACCCTCCGCACAGCTGAAGTGGTCACTATTTCAGGGTCAGAGAAGAACATGTGCCATCTCACAAGTTTCACGACTTTATCTATGGTATTCCGTGAAAACTTCAAATCTTCTAGAGCCTTTTTTGTTACACGTGAACCAACAACATCATGGCCATGAAAGGTCCAATCATTCTTTTCGTCAGACCAACGCCGCGTCTCTGGCTTCGAGACATCATGAAAGAGCCCAGCAAGGCGGGTCTCGAAGTTGTAACTCTTGTCTGCAGCGTGCTGCATGGTACGCATCAAGTGTTCAAAAACATCGTATTTATGAGCCTGATTTTGCTCCACGCCTATACCCCGGCAGAGATCCTTGGCGATAAACTCCAAAAGCCCAAGCTGCTGTGCAAGAGTTAGGGCTGTCATGGGGGAATCTGAATTGAGGATCCTGACAAGCTCGTCCCTGACTCTTTCACGTGAAATAGCTCCTAGATGTTTCGCGTGTAACTTCATTGCCGCGGCCGTGTCTGTGTCGAGGGCAAAATCAAGCTCGGCGACAAGCCGCACGGCCCGCATAATACGGAGTGCGTCTTCGTTAAAGCGCTCTTCTGGCTTGCCTACGGCACGTATGACTTTGTCCTTTATGTCCTTTTGTCCTTTATACGGGTCAACAGGTTGTCCTTGAGAGCCACCGAGGGCGATGGCGTTCACGGTGAAGTCGCGTCTTGCAAGATCCTCTTCGAGCGAGGCGCCAAACTCAACCGAGTCAGGCCGGCGCTTGTCAGAGTAGCCCGACTCTTTACGATAGGGAGTTACTTCAACAATGGCGAGAGCCGGATCGAGGGCGCCAGTTTTTACACCCACGGTGCCATATTCATTTTCGTAAAAAGAGTCAGGAAACACGACCTGGATTTGCTCCGGGGAGGCATTCGTGGTGATATCCCAGTCCTTCGGCGTTCTGCTAAGGAGGAGATCGCGGACGCATCCACCAACCAAATAGGCCTCAAAACCAGCGTTGCGAAGGGCAGAGGAGACGCCCGCAACCTCTTTTGGCACAGCATGGCTCATGGCGTGATGGTAGCATGTTTGTTACGCTTTACGGCGTAATGCCTCGGTGGTGAAATGGATATCACGCGACGCTTCGGACGTCGAATTCTGGGTTCGAGTCCTGGCCGAGGCGCAAGATATGGTATAGTGCCTCGCGAAAAGCGGATATGGTTTAGTGGTAGAATGCGTCCTTGCCAAGGACGAGACGCGAGTTCGATTCTCGCTATCCGCACAAAGTGCTTACCTTACGTAGCTTGAGCGAAGTAGGGGATAAAGTTGGGGACATGGGGATAAAGGACATACCCCCAAATATCTTGACTTTAAAGAAAAACAAGCAAATAAGGGCTATAATTAAAGGACATGAACCTCTTTGGTAAGAGTAGGAGGGAGATTGGGACTCTGGGAGAGCGGGTGGCGGCCGAATACCTTCGCCGACACGGCATAAAGATTATCGACCGCAATGTCACCCGCAAAACAGGAGAGATCGACCTTGTGGCCCACGAGGGTAACACTCTTCACTTTGTCGAGGTTAAGACGGTTGTCTGTCGCGAATTCCCAACGGCAGAACCGACAGACGAATATGATCCTTCTTTAAATCTCCACGAAGCGAAAGTGCGCAAGGTTGCACGAACGGGGGAGTGGTATGTCATGCAAAAGAACTGGGAGGGAGAGTGGCAGGTCGACGGAGCGCTGGTGTGGCTTCGAGCTCACGACGGTCGCGCTCGTGTCCGCTACTTGCCGCAAATCGTGTAGGATGCAAAAGCGGGCCGGCGTATGATGGTAGTACGCCTGCTTTGGGAGCAGGTAGACCGAGTTCGACTCTCGGCGGCCCGAACGTTATTGCGAAAGAGCGGCAGTGAGGAGCGCGCGGAGCGCGGGTATCTGCGGCGCGAAGCTGGCAGCCGCTTCAACTGGCGACTTCGACATGAGCGTTGTAAGTGTTGTACCGGTCTCGGCTTCATAGGCGCGGCGAATGTATAACGCCGTGATTCCGCCTAAGGTGCGCGCAGAGGTATCGCCCTCAATCGTCGAGGTGGTGATAAGGCCGCCTAAGGTGCCGTCGGTGCGTGCCACTCCGCCGCCTGAAGAGCCCTCTTGTGCCGCCGCCGAGCCGCCAAGCGTGATGACATCGATCGTCGTCGCGACAAAAGTAAAAACCTCTTTTATCGAACCATACACAAGGGTGGGGAAGAGCGCCGACTGCAACTGGCTCGATGAAAGAAATTGTGCCGCATAGGCGCCGATGATGACGGGCTCGAGAGCGTGGGCATCGCCCTCGCCAAGCGGCACATGGGCGAAGATGCTCGGCAAGGATGAAGCGGTTGCACTCCCCGTGATGGCGATAAAAGCGAAGTCGTATTCGCCATTCCCAGTCGGGTCGTCTTTAGTCAGAATGTCGGCGTTTTGTGCGACCCACGAGGGCGGGAGGAACATGAGGCTCCCGCGATAGAGATCTTTTGCGGGGCTCCCGGCACGTATCATGCACGAGACCTCAAGCGCGGGATCGCCGGCGAGCAAAAAGTATTGTGCGATATGCGCATTCGTGATGATGATGCCGCGCGGATCAACGATGACGCCCGAGCCAGAGATCGAGATGATATCACGACGACCGGAGATGCAAAATATGTTGACGAGGGCAGCGCGCAGTGCTTCGGCCGCACTTTCAAATTCGCTCTGTGTGGGTTGTACGGCAACCGCGACCGGCTGTGATGCAGGCGGTTGAGAGATCGGGGTCGTAGCCGCAGGTTGTGCGGGCTCGACAAACGGCGATGCTTCGACAACTGGCTCGCTCGCTGTCGGCACGTCACCCCAAACAACTTCTTCATCCGTTACTGTCTCAATCGTGTTTTGGGTAGGCGGGGCAGTGGCCACCCTCGGCGCGTTATACACGCTTGCGCTAAGCGCGATGACGATGGCGAAAACTATTGTCGCCCACAAATACAGCGGCATGCTCCTACGCTACCTCAAAAATGGTATCCTCGCGAGTAAGCGGGATTAGTTTAATGGTAGAACGTCAGTTTTCCAAACTGAGAGCGGGAGTTCGATTCTCCCATCCCGCACATGGAGCCGTTGGCTGCGCGCTTGAGGCCGCAAACCCTCGACGAAGTCGTGGGGCAAGAGCATTTGGTAGGGGCGGGTAAACCTCTTCGCGTTGCGATAGAGAAAAAGCACCTCTTCTCATTCATCCTTTGGGGTCCGCCGGGCTCTGGCAAGACGACTATCGCGCGCATTTATGCGCGCGCACTCGATGCCGAACTTCACGAGCTCTCGGCGGTCTCTGCGGGCAAAGAGGACATCAAGAAAATTGTTGGGAGTGAGAAGGGGCGCAATGAAATCGCGATGTTTGAGAAACCGAAACTCCTTTTTCTCGACGAGATCCATCGTTTCAATAAAGCACAGCAGGATTTTCTCTTGCCGTATGTCGAAAACGGTGTTCTCACCCTGATCGGCGCTACGACCGAAAATCCGAGTTTCGAGGTGATACCTGCTTTGCTTTCGCGCTGCCGAGTATTCGTGCTCGAGCCACTCTCTGAAGAAGCGCTGAAAGCAATCGTAAAGAGCACAAAAATTAAAATAGATGCAAAAACTTTTGATTGGCTCCTTGGGTACGCAAATGGCGACGCACGTAAAGCACTCGGAATGCTTGAGGGTGCGCAGAGTTTGTATGGAAAAGTAGATGTCGAAACCTTGAACAAAGCGCTTGAGTCGCCGCACCTGCGCTACGACAAAAAAGGCGAGGAGCATTATGACACCATCAGTGCATTTATTAAAAGCATGCGTGCCTCGCAGCCTGATGCCGCCCTCTACTACCTCGCACGCATGGTCGAAGCAGGGGAGGACCCTCTTTTTATCGCGCGCCGCATGGTCGTTTTCGCTTCAGAAGACATCGGCCTTGCACAACCAACTGCGCTTGTGGTCGCAAACGCCGTATTTCGCGCCTGCGAGACGATCGGTTACCCTGAATGCGCCATTACGCTCGCTCACGGCGTTGCGTACCTCGCGCAGTGTAAGAAAAATCGTAGCGCGTATGACGCGTTGCGGTCAGCGCAAGCCGATGTGCAGGCCTTCGGTAATCTCCCCGTCCCCAAAAAACTCCGCAACCCTGAAACGAAATTCATGAAGGATTTGGATTATGGAAAAGGATACGAAATGTATGGCGATACGGAGTCGCTATTACCGGAAAAGCTAAAGAAAAAGAAGTATTTGTCCGCCGAAGGCGGATCCGCCTCTGGCGGAAAATAAAATAGCGGGTTCCTTTTTAGGGGAACCCGCTCCATACGTTATAAGACTGTAGAAAACTAGAGTCAGCCTGACGATATTGCACAATGATGTTTGGCGGAGAGACCAAAGTCTCTCCGCCCCGCACTCGACTGAAGTTCGACTTTGCTGCAGAATAACGAAGAATGCGACACGCCACCTGTCTGCACTCAAAAATGTGGCAGGAAAGACCAAGTCCTTCTCCGCCCCGAACTGAAGATTTGAGAACGAACAGCAAACCCTGCGACACACGACCCAACGGTACCAAGCAGGGTGAATGGCGGAAAACTGTAGTTCTCCGCCCCTAAGTTCACCTGAGGGGACCTGACGCAACTTGAAGCAAGTGAGCTAAACCCGACAGGATGTACGACGGAGATTTCTCTCCGTCCCGCACGTGAAGTACAGGATCTCCCTGAAGGCGTTCTGAATCATTGGCGAAGTGCTGACGAGGGTGACTTTGACTCGCGTCTTCGTCTTGTTGCTTGATTTCATTTCATGGTGTCTCCTCAAAGAGTTTCTGTTTCGTCCTTTCGGACTCATCAGGGAAGATACACATCCTCCGACAGTTGGCGAGGAAACCGAAGTTTCCTCGCCCCGAACAATAAAGAACAATGATTTACCCAACTGAACGACGCGGCAGGACAGTGCAAAGCGATGAGAAGGAATATTTCTACTCCTTCTCATCCAGTACCTTTGAGCATCTCAGTGGACAAGACATAACTCTGCAATGCTCTACGACAACAACTTCATCGCGTCCTTCACGCATTCGTCGAGAGTCGAGTTGCCGCGATACGCGGGCTCGAGCCAAGAGGGAAGCGCTCCAAACGCGAAGCGCCGGAACTGCTGTGAGATGAGGAAGGTGACCCCGAGGTCGGTTTCGGAACGAATGTTCCGTCCCCGCACTTGGAGCAACTCCACCATCACGCGCCAATTCCAGAGCGCCCACCGCCGATTTCGGAAGCGCCGCTCCTCAAAGACCGTTTGTGGGTCGTTGGGGCGCGGATAGCCGGGCCGAAGGTAGAAGATGACCGGTGCCATCTGTTTCGGGAGGTCGATACCCTCGCCGAAGTTAGCCATGGTGCCGACCAAGCATTCGCCCTCGCCCTTTTGGAAGCGAAAAGCGCATTCGCGAGCGGTGACTCCCTCTCCGTAGGAGAGAACGTCAAGACCTTCTTCTCCGGCGAGCATCAGGAACTTCTGCCGCTCGGCGTTTGACACGACGATGATCAACGAACGCATCCCCTTTCGCGCGAATTTCTTCGCGGTCTTGGCGATGAGCCGCAAGCTTCTCGTCTTATCCTGCTTCCCGCATTTCGCGGTCGCAAGATTTGCCGTATCGGTAGGCATATAGATTCGCGCGTTCTCCACCGGGAATCCGGAGGGGATTGACGCGAAGGTTCCCTTGATACCGGTCTCGAACTCGAAGAGTTCGGGGTCCGATATCGTCGCCGAGTAGGCGAGCGTGTGCTCCGGCAGCATCTTCTTGATCAAGGGAACCACATAGTAGTCCTTGACCACGATTTTGTACTGCACCTTGTCGTGCTCGCCCATCTCCGTTTTGCCGTACGCGAAGATAAATGAAAGGGGCGGTCGCTCCTTGGTCGCCATCGTGAACGAGAGCGCGTACCTGAAGCGGCGCACACTCCGCGCGATGTCCTCGACTTGCTTGATGACCTCACGGTCAGCCTTCTTGTCGAGTTTACCCTTCGCGATCGCCCGGCGGACTTCGCCTTCGAGCGCGTCAGTATTAACCGCAGAGAGTGTTTCGTAGAGACGCTGGATTTGCTCTTCTTCGAGCAGAGTCTCCTTGCCCATCGCGTAGTGCTTTACCGTGCGCTTCATGCTCGCGAGGAACGCCGAGAGCTTCGCGCATTGGCGAGGATTCACCTCGTCGAGCACATCCACCGCTCGTTGAACCTTCCAGTCGGTGATCTCCGTCTGGAGAACCGAGCGGATGGACTGTGCCATGCGATGCGCCTCGTCGATGACGACCCCTACCGGCGTAAACTCTTTCGAGAACAGAACCGAGTAGAGAAAGAAGGCGTTGGTGCAGACGATGATGCCGGGATTCTTCTTTGCTTCGTACTTCTGTTTGAGGTACGCGCAAGGCTTCGCCCCGGCCGTATGCGTCTTCCCAGTCTCCTGGTCCACCCTGTGCGGGCAGTCCGTGAGCATTGAGCAGGGAATTTCGTCCGCCTTGAGGTCCTCGTCCTTGTAGTAGAAGCACGGGTGCTCGTTGCGGCCGTAGACGACATTCACCTTCGGATAGAGCGTATGCACCTGTTCGACAAGCGCCTTGTTGGGCGCGATGTAGAACAGGTGACCGCCGAAATTCCGTTCTGCCTTCAAACGCTTTTCGAGCGCCGAAAGATAGGTGATGCCGACAGCGGTTTTACCCGTGCCGACTGGTGATTCGATGATTGCCTTACCTTCGACGCCCCTGAGTTCTTCAAAGGCGATCTTCTGGCCGTCTCGCATAACGCGGTGACGATCGTACGGGAATGACCCCATGAGATCGAGATTTTTCATCTGGATTTTCCCTCTGATGGTTCGGTGGTTCGTACTCAAAGAACTTCTGTTTCATCCTTTCGGACTCGTCAGCCAGGAAACACATCCTGGGACAGTTGGCGGGAGAATCTTGGTTCTCCCGCCCCATACACTAGTAGGCAGTGCGCCTGTTGGGCGTACAAAACCAGACTAGATATTTTGGCGAAGATTTCTCTCCGCCCATTACCACACCCTGTTTAACTTTGCTCAACGCCACGGTGCTGAACAGTGGCAAAAGAGTAGCGAGCAGATTTCTCAGCTCGCCCAGGACCATACGCTACGGGACTCTGTTGGAGAGGATCTAACTCGACGCTACTCAATGTTATTAAAGAACTTCCGATTTCGTC